>Ga0307928_10000330_pt1 | contig 35741 bp, 43 predicted proteins | sample AceLakmetagen232_FD_201815 | JGI IMG/M metagenome (GOLD analysis project Ga0307928, IMG submission 201815) | Saline water microbial communities from Ace Lake, Antarctica - #232 | ecosystem: Environmental > Aquatic > Non-marine Saline and Alkaline > Saline | place: Antarctica: Ace Lake... | reverse complement strand
CAATCAACATTTAATTTCCTATCGCTATATATTTTACTGTTGCTGGAAAACTTCCCGACGCTATCTTTACGTTTGTTGTTGTTAACTGGGCAAAACTTATTGATGCGTTTCTTATTGCTGATGCTGTTGGGTCGTATTTATTTCCAGATATATAGAATGCGTTATTTGGAAATGCAACGGGAAAAGTATATGCAACCCATGAGATTGTAACATTAAACGAACCCCATATCACTATTAATCCATTTGGCAAAACTAATCTACCGTCGGATGCTGCTGTTAATGAACCACCAGTTAATTGAGTTACAATCGAACTCGGATCAATTGTATATAATTGCGGATCTCCCGATGCGTCTTGCTTTGAATATGTTATAACCGTGTCTACAATGGCTGATGGATCGTTTCCAATACCCAATGCTGTTCTAGCTGCCAAATTGACTGCTTGTGGAATAAACGACGAATCCGCTTCTTGTATAGCAGTGAAGTTATTTGATAACAATGTTGGCGCGTTACGCAATTTTGTTGAAGGCTTGGGCTCGGTTTTATCAAATTTCACTGTGATCTCCTGTTAAAAGTTGGGCATTGCCCGTTGGTTTAATAAACTTTGTTCTGTTCGCGTTAAAATATACGAAACTTGCTCCTTATATAATGAAGTGGTTTGGACATATAAATCATTCTCGCCATAATCGGAAAAAATATCTCTAGCAGCACCATAAGCAATACACGGACCCCACTCATTTAATCCTGGTGTGTCTGTTGCATTAACAAATGCCGTTACAACCTGGTACGCACCCATTTTAACTATATATGGTTGGTCTGGAACCGGATATAATTCAAACGTGTTATCGTACATTAATATCGCTTGAGGACGATTTGCAGAAAACGCCATGTAATTCAAATAAATCAACTGCCCACTAATGGGTGGTGTATTAAATGTAACGCTGACTACTCCAGTACTCAAGTTTATTGTCGCAGAACCTCCGAGATTGCCAGTGATAGAAATATTGGATGTTGTCCACGCGGTCGTTGTATCCACAAACGTTTCTGTATTATCCGAAATCGTTAATGTGGATGGACTTATTGGATATGCCAACGTGGTTGTAAATACCGCCGTTGCTCCGTCTCCTGTCCATGGATTTGAAAACGTATACTGGGTTGTATTTTGATTTACAAACGTCATCCTGTCCTGATACCACTCTAAGGGCATGTTGTTAACGGTTGCTGGTGGATCAAAATTTGTATACGTTTCTACCGGCATACTATATTTTGCTTCATACGGTGTTGTCGTAAACTGGTATGTGGTTAATTTTGCTTCTAATTTAACTTCAGCTGGGAACGTATAAACATAATATTTGTTTATATAATCGTCCAGTTGCTGGTTTGTCAAATCGGAAACACTAAATCTTCCCGTTACCTGTCTTACCTTTTTACGAATGTCTGCTAATGACCATACCATCGTCTAATCCTCGAATACTTGTCTCATTTGGAATCTTGGGTTTGATCCAATTTGTTGTTTTGTAATTCCACCAAATCCATCTGGTCTCCAATCCCACATTGGAATAGCTTTTGATTCAATATGACGGGCAATGAATCTTGGTACTTTATATTTTCCGCCATGAAATAAAATAAAATTGTGTTTTTCTTTGTGATTTCCATATGGAAACTTACATATTACACCTGGCTCTTCTAAGTTAAGAAATTCAAATAAACAAATCTCCCTTAAATGGGCTTCTTCTTTTTCATTCTTAGGCTTTTTACCAATTATTGGCAATTTTTTCATCTTTGCTTCTGTTATTTTATCCACTTTATCTCCTAATTTTGTGAATTGGCTTGGGAAGAATTAAAAAACCCCTCCCAAAACCAAATTATTCAAATTAAACTACTGGGTTTTCTCCAGTTGTTACCATTGTCATAACGGCATCATTTGCACCAACTACTCCAGTTCCTAATGTGATACCTTGTATCGATAGGTTTTCTGTTGGAATAGCTACTCCATTTGTGTCGCTTACTCTTGTTACAATACCGCCAGAAATCCAAACAGAATATCCTGTTACGCTTGTATTGGTTGTTGTAACAATTGTTGTTGCTGTAACGCTCGCAACGGTAAAAGTTCCGTTCAAGCTGCTGGTTCCTGTTTTGTCATCAGCAATTTGAACTACTTTTATTGTGTCGCCAGCGGCAAAACCAAATGTGGCCGTGTCGTTGACACTAATTATACCTGGGCTTGCGTTTGTAAATCCGCTTATTGTTGCGCCGATCGCTGTACTTTGTGCCAATGGTGTAAAACCGTTGGATGTTGTGTACGCTCCTGTACTTACAGTATAGTAACTTGCATCAGGCATAGAAGAGTTCCAATAATATTGGGCTCCTGTTGTTGCGTCTGAAGTTCTTATTTCTGATACTGTAAATCCAACAGATTCGTTTCGGGCTACTGCAGCGGCTGGGTTTGTGAATCCTCTTACGTCTTGTTGCATTTTGTGTTCTCCTTTGTTATTATTTATTACATTACAATGTTAATGAGTACCTCTAAGTATGAGATGACTCAAGATTCACCAGGAAAGAATCGTTTAAAATCCTACAAACAAAAGGAATTTGCCAACCGACAGATCCTCTTTGATGTAATGGGTCAGCAGATCCGCCAGAACCTAGTGGTTCAACATAAAACTCTCCTGATTCACTTCCTAATTTCACTGTCGCATAAGCCTCTTTTCCAACAATAATGTTAGAATAGATAGGAGTTGCAGCAGTTGATACAATTCCAGCTGATGTATAACACCATCTGACGTTACCTGTAGATCCCCATTCTTCATCCAAAACAGTTCTTTGTCCTGGATAGTTTGATGTGCTTATGAAACTTGAAACCAATTCCAAATCATCAAGTAATGCAGTATCGATGTATCCCCAGAAAGATGGACGAATTGGTGATGTACCAAATTTGTTTTCTCCTGTGATTACTTCAGATATCATTTTAGTATCGTTTCCTAACAATGTTTTTACGGCTGAATTAATATCAGCTCTTGTTAATTCTGTTGGTGTACTCATTCTGTTACTTTTGTGACCTCATATGAGGCGGGGAAAGTTCTTCGACTCTCCCTCTATTCCTTTATAGAATAGTTCAGACTATCGCTTACCCTTTCGGGTCTTCTGGACTTAGTCGTTCACGCTGCAAGAGCTAATTGCTCAGCTTGCGCCCTGTCACCATATTAAGCAGCTTCCTGCATAACGTAGGCTTCCAAGTCAATTACCAAAAGTTTTAAAACGGCATTCACTTTACCGTTTAATCCTGCAGAACATTGTAAAACAGATGCTGTACTGGCTAGTGTGTCTCTTGTTATCTCATCTATGGTTTGAGCCAAGTTTTGAGACAACAATTTACTAGATTCATTCAATACTTTATCTTCTACAACTAGTTGTACCTGATTAGTTATTGTTACGAAATTCATTCTGTTACTTTTATAACCATATCTCTATGGCGGGGAAAGTTCTTCGACTCTCCCTCTATTCCTTTATAGAATAGTTCAGACTGTCGCTTCCCATTTCTGGGTCTCTTCACTCAGTCGTTCACGGTGGCAATATGCCTTCCGCCCTGTCACCATAGCTTTCGCCGTAGGCTTCCAAGTCAATCAGAAGAGATTTTATTACAGCAATTTATCACGCAGCTAAGCGTAATTCGTGTCTACCGTAAAAACTAACTCGTGCTTTAATGTCTGTTACTGACAATGGGGCTCCTGGTGGAGTTTTTCCATCGACTAACGGAACTGGCACTGTGTCAAGTTTTGCGTATCTCCTAAATACAATCGTGTCTCCCTTTTTTTTTGGAAGTGTACGTTGTTGCTATATCTTATTACTCTATATTTCTATAGGTACTATATATCTCTATATAGAGGAGACTGTATGTTCAAAAATATTTCTATTTTTGCGATTCCTCACGTTTTTCACATTCTTTTTTTCTATATATAAAATAGCATTTACAAGAACAAAATTTTCTATTTCTTCTATTAAACTGAACAGAAAATTGTTGTTTACAATTTAAACAATCAATTTTTACGGAATCAAACCTTTCAGCTTTTTTACCATCAGATCTAATTTTATATCTCATACTATTACAAATATAAGGATCAATTAATTTAAAAAACTCCTCTCTATCACATCTTCTAAGTCTTAAGCAGTAATATTGTTTATCTTTTCTTAACCTCCACTGTAAACCAAATTGTTTTTGCAACATTCTCACTAACAATTCATTTTCAGTTTTATTAAACCCATGTGTACACAAAAATGGAGTCAAAAAATTTGAATGATCTGTTAAACACCCATCATCTTGATACCACAATGCTAATCCATGAATAGATAAACACTTCAAAAGATGCTCATTAACTGTTTTTCTTCCTTGAAAATAGAAATGTTCTCTAAGTTTTGTATAAAATGGATGTCTTCTTGTAAAAAGAGATATAGCTTCATATCTATTTCCTTTCAGATATACATTTTTTTCATAAACTTTACATTCAGTTAACATAGACAAAATCTTTTGTTTATATTCTAAATACTCCTTTTGCTTAATACAATGAGTTAGAGTTAAAGAATTATTTATTCCATTTTGTATTTTTGGAATAGATGCATCTCCTAAAAGCATTCCTATTATTGCTCCCTTAAACTCTAGTTTGTTACTAAACACAGTCGTTACACCTTCCTTTGCGGTTTGGCTCGGGATTGTCCTTTGCGGAGTTTCCCCGAATTCGAAATCATTTTACTTCGCCCATTATTTTTTAAGCGAATTTGCCATAAATTAAAATTGGAAACGCAGTTTCCACCAATAAACGGTCATAATACTCACGTACAGCTGGGGGTAATACCGCAGTTGTTGTCATACTCATTTGTGTGTTCTCCTATTTTATCCCATATGTTTGTTCATCAAATCTCTAAACTCTGAACTACTCATGTCTTTGTATTTCTTAGCTTGTGAAATTGGAGACGCTGAACCCATGCTTGAAAGAGTTCCCATTTTCTGAGAGTTTTCAACAATACGTTTTGCATCTGAAGACTTCTTAACGCTTGTTTTCGTGTTGCGATAATTGTCAGAATTTTTGGCTAAATGATACGCTAACTCGTAATCCTGAGTTTGTTGCAATGAATTTCGCAAACCGGGATTTTGTTTTAATACTTCGGGTAAATAATTTTTTATAACTTCTTGATAATCGGGATGTTTCTGGGTCATTTTTAATTCATCAATCGTCATCTGGTATTGTTTTTCCAGAGTTTGCATTGATTTCTTATAATCTCCCTTGGTCATTACATCTCCATCATCCATATATCCCAGAACGTCTTGAGGTTCAGTAGATTTTTTTGGTTGATTGGCTTGTAATAACGAAACATGACTTTTTATCATTTGAAGCTCTTCTTCCATTTGTTGTCGTTTCGAACGTTCTGATTGTAATGCTGATAGCGGTACGTGTTGCTCTTTTTCGGCAACGACACTGTTAACATCCTCAGATATGTTTTCTGTACTTTCAACAATTTGGGGAGCGGCGGCCTCCATATTTTGTTCGCCCGAATATTCTGGTTCAGCACTCATGTTGTGTGTTCTCCTTTTTCGCTGTTTTTTAAGATATCAACGACATCATTGTGTTACGTAAGCACCTGGGATTGTGGTTGTTTCTACGACAACCTCATCACATGGCTTACCTCCTAGGCCATACAGAGCGTCATAATTAAACGGCTTCTGTGGCATATTTATTTCCCATTTCACTGTTCCACTGGCGTTATCGACTTCTCCGACTATCTGCCCAACTTGTGAAATTGGTTTTGTTGAATATGGTTTAATGTGTTTCATTAATGTGTATTTTCCGCTCAACGATCCTTTCGCTGGCTTGGCAAAGATGACAATCCAATACTTTTCTGTTTTGTGCTTATTTGCGTTTAAAATTGCTTCAACTTGTTTGTTATCGTCGTCAACAATTGCTGCACTCGTTTCGCCAGTTTCCTGAGACATAAAATTCCTAAATAAAATGTGTTTAACATATATTTTCCTTAGAATTGTCCTGATGAACTGCTTGGATTGTGTTCTCCGTGGGCGTGTTCTCCGTGGACTTCTATTGTTTAATTTTTATTGTACCGAACCTTGTTGCTGTGGCTGTACTGTTTCTTTATTTGCGTTTAATTCGTTTTGCTCTGTTGATGAAATTTCTTGTGCTTGGTTTTGTACTTTTTGACCTATAAGCTCTCGATCGGTTGTTTCTTGCTGCTCTAATGTATTGATAAAATTCCAAATCTGCATTATTCTGTCGTCTTCCATTTTTCCGATCTCTGTCATTGTCTTTGCCCTGTCCAGTGCTGCCTGAGACCTATTTTGTTCCGACTCGCTAATTCTTTCAGTGGCTAAGGCTAAATTTGATCTCAAACGGCCTTGTCGTTCACTTGCTGTCGCTAACCTGTCTATTGATGTTGCTTTGTTTAATTCTAGCTCTGAATTAAGGACTTTATTTTGAACATCTGCGGCTTGTTGCTGTTGTTTAGCTTGTTGTTGTTCATTTGCCGCAATCTGTTTGTTATATTCTGTTTTACCTTGTAATGGAGCGGCTTCAGATAACATTTCGCCAGTGACTGGAACACCCAAATTCTTTAAATCTACTAGTTGCCTGAAATACATTTGTCGCTGGGTGTCGGTTAATACTCCTTCTTGCACTGAAACGTCATATTTGATGAATTCTTTGTCGTAAAATTGCTGTGATGGTTTTGCATTGATAATTCTCTCAACCTTTTCTGGCGTCCAGGTCTGTATTAATTTTAACGTTTTCTTTGCTAATAGTTTTTGCGCATATCTCAAGTTGTCAAAGATGTCTTGTAGATTTACGATTGACGCGCTTTGACGTAACATCATCATTACACCTGACTCTTGAGCGTTCTCGGTTTCTCCAAACGATGCATCATTTACGCCCAGAATGTTCATAATATCTTGATCGAATTGACGTTGTAACTCAAACATGCTCGGAGGTATCTGTGCGGGTGGTATTTTTTCTATATCTCCTGGTTGCGCGTCATCTTCTTTCCAAATTACTCGTCCTTGTGATGTTTGAAACAACGACCTTGGATTAATAACTGCACTCTTTTTTGCCATCCATCCTGAATTTATGCTGGAATCTAAAACATCTATCATTTGTGATCGGCGTCGGTTGGCTTCTCTTTGGGGGTCGAGCTGACATCTAACGAGCGATTGCATCTTTAAATCCCATCCTTCTGCTTCAGGCTCAAATAAACCGACCATTGGAACGAACGGGTATTCATTTAACCCATATTGATTCGTTTCTTTCCTCATGAAGGTTTCGTTAACGATTGTAAAACACTCGATAACTTTTTTTGGGCGCTTGATAAGCTTTAATTGCGGGTACTTGCTAAGAAATATTTTAATCCCCTTGGTGTCGCCTTCCCATTCCATATATTCACCGGTTTCTTCGTCAACCAACGCCGGTACTTGCTCCCAACTCTGTTTATAGAGCTCATTGTACGAAACAAAATCCTTGCCATTTGGTTGTCTTTGATACGGTAACCATGTGAACTTATCGTCTTTGGATTGGCTCATAGCTGCTAAATCATGTATTTCTTTTTCCTGACCAGGCAACAAGGAGGCGGCTTGGTCAGCAGATAGATATTTTCGTTTTATTACGTACGAACAATCGGAAAAATCTAAATTAGTGAAATACGGATCTACTATAAAACCGTTGTATGGTTCTCTGCCGTATCGTATGTCTCCATTAATCGGATCATCTCTATAGTCCATCCAAATGTTGACAAGGTTAAAGCCCGTTTTTAATGCACCTCCGAACCCTTCGGAAATATTTCTATATCCATCGCCGGAATTCATTGCATATAAAAGGAGCTGGGAAAATTGATCTGCTGCTTCTTGGTCGTTTGATTCCATTGGAACAACAACCGAACTTAGTCTGTGTTTACGTTGGTAGCCAGTGAGAAGATTAATATTGCGACGTATCAAATTAAACGAAAACGCATTACGACCTTCTTCAAATAGTTTTTGTTTTTCTCCAGTTTGCCATTGATCTCCAAGATAAAAACGTAAATCATTATTGGCTAATGGGTAGAACGGATTCATTGAATAATATGCCTCTTCGTAGAGGTCATTATATTCTTTAACTATTGCTTGATCTGACAAATTTATACCATTTGTTATTCAAATATAAATTTATATGTTTATGTATTAATTTTCAAATAATTATTTATATAAAAATTTTTAAATTTGCATTGAACGAAAATAAAACAAATTTGCCAACATCTTGATGGCTAAAATGTTAATTTCATGTATATCGGGAATTAAAGTCAGGATTTGCGCAACAACTTGCTGCAGAAATTTGTTAACAAACAAAAGTTCGATCCGCCAGTACTATCAATACCAACGGACCGAATGGAAAAATATGGCCCTAAAACCATTCCATTCTTAGATTTTATGATAATATTTATTTTAATTCTAGAAATTTAAAAAGTGACCCCCATAGTGCCCGGGAAAAAAATTGATATATAATGTTTTTTAAATTACATTAACCTTTTCGGCCACAAATCTTTAATCCAATTCCGAACAACTGATTTGCTGGCGTATTGATTCCCATTGCAATAAATTTGGATTGCGTGATGTCTGCACATTGCCTCTATTGACGTTTCAGGAAAATATTCCCACAACACCTTAGCAACAAGCCGGCAACACATTCTGTCTAAATATCTTTGTTCGTCCATTTGCTTGAAAAAAAACAACCCGCCAAGCGTTTTAAGTTCAACGGGTTGAATATGAAAAAAATAACCGCCATTTAAAATAATTTAATCAACGGTTAAATCTTTATTATATTGAAATCTTTTTTTTAATACAATATTTTGTGGTTAATATTTTTTGCAGTATATCGACAAAATATGCAAAAAAATGCAGTCAAATGCCATAATTTAGAAAAAAATAAACACTTTTTCGACAAAAAATGCAGTTTTTGGGGTAAAATGAGCAAATTAAAGAAAAAAACCATTAGATTCACAATGGACTTAACTCCGGAACAACATGAGCTATTTAAGTTGTCGGCAAAGAACAAAAAACGCACGATGAAGAAGTTTATTATTTCGGCAGTGATAGAAAATTTGGAAACGAAAGAGATGTATATTGATAGTGGCGATTGGGTGGACTTTTTAAATCTGTATTGATTGCGATTAATACGAACCGCTAAATCTTCTTTGATTGGAATGTATATATTTGTTCTCTAAATCATATGCATCTTCTGCCGTGAAACTACGATTTAAACTTTTATCATAAAAATAACTTAATGCGTAACGTTGGCTGTCGCAACAATTCTTTACCAAAATGTCGTTTGCAAAATACATATGACATTCTGAAACTTCTATGTTGTATACGTTTCTCTTGAAAAATCTGGTAAGCTGATATTGTGGTATTTCTTTAATATGTGATTGATAAAAAAAACTATTATCTTCCCACATAAGCTCTAGAGAGAATTTTTTAAACAATATAATCTTAAGTTCTTCGTTTTCGCCTTCATTATTTTTATATTTGCATAGAATTGAAACAAATGTGTCTTTATTTTTTGACATTATTTCCTTGCTAAATTCTTTCAAAAATACAGTTATCTTATTTTTAATGAACTTGGATAGGAAGTAGAAATCGGTCGCTAAGGTAATTGTGGACGGCGTTGAACTGTTTTCAATAAATACAGTGTTTGTACAAAAATATTTATATCTTTCTAAGTTAAATGGAATGGCGGAGAGCTCAAGGTAATTAGAGGTGATTTGAACTAAAGTCCCAAGAACATCGTCCGCCATTTTAATACGTGTGTGAAATGATTCTACCAATGATTCAATATTAGCTAAAGAATTTATATACGAACCTTTGCTTATCAACATATAATCTGATCTTAATAAATTTTTTGCCATTACCCAACCACGATTAGCGGTATAAAATTTATGATCTGATGTGCATTCTATTTGTTTTCCGCATACAAATATTCGATTGATATGTTCTTTGTGTACAAATGTATTTACAACACTTTTGAATCCAATTGGCGTTAGAACCATATCACCAATCTTTATTTTTTCTATTGAAACTGTTCCATAATCTGTTGTTATCTTTGTTCCCTTTGCAAAACAGTGGTCGAATTTCTTTATTGGCTTATCTTCTCCGCGTTCAGAAGCTTTTGAATCCCATAAGTAGTTTTGGTATTCTTTGATTGACTCAACACAATTCGAGCATATTTTGTACGTTCCATTGCTCAATAGCTGTGATTGGAATCTAATACCTGGTAACACATCGTTCATTGCGTCCTTAACGTTTCTGATGTCATTTCTTTTTAACTCTCGTTTAAATGACGCCGCGCTTGGATCCACTAAAATATTTTTAACGTGGTAACCATCTATGAACTTAATCAGATCTAGTGTGTATTCGTAATCTGATTTTTGCCTTAGATGTTTTGCCGAATCATAATAATACTCTTTCTCAAGCCACATGTTCGGATACAAGTTTCTGTTATATCCAATTAGTGAGAAAACACACGGGTTAGTAGTTCCATAATCAATCCCAACAATGTAAAATGTTGCCAATCCTGGGGGGCTATTGATAATATGTATGTCATCGTTAAAAAAATCATACACCGCACCGTCTGCAAGAACCCATTTACCCTCGATATATCTTTGGTGCCACAATCCTTGATATTCTTTTGAAAGATCATTTATATATTTTTCTCCCAATGATGGATTGTCTCGTATCGTGTACGAAAACACCTTCATATCAAGTTCTTTTTGTCGATCAATAAAATCCTTCTTCAGCCAGTGATATGGTGAATCTGGATTGGTTGTGACAAATAATTGCGCTCCTTCAATACTCAAACGAGATAACAACATTTTAAAAAAGTTCTCGGGCATCAAAGTTCCTTCATCGATCAATGCACCGGCGAATTCGGAACCGCGTATTTTGGCTTCAGCTCTATCGTCATTTGCACCGACAACAAACATTATCCTGTTGTATAAAATAACCTCGCCACGACCAACGGAATATATTACTGCATTTCCAACAAGATCTTGCAATGGTGTAATAATGTTTCTTTTTATCGTTTTATCTGTCTTTCCGCAAATAATTAATGGACCTTTTGGACCGTTACGACAAAACTCTAGCCATCGAATTAAAGAAATAAACGATTTACCAGAACGCACCGAACCCTCAAATATATTTATTCGGGCATCTGAATTTTTAAACGAATCAATTTGCTTTGCACTAAGTTCGTTTAGCGACATATTTATTTTCTTTCTTGTTTAGCTTTTCCCACCATTGTGCTTCTATTTCTGCTGGCAATGATGATTCTATTTCTATGTCCTCTTCTGCTTCTGAATCAACTTGAACCTCTACTTTTGGATTTTGTTCAACTTGATTGTTTGGTAAGGTCATTTTCTTGATGTTATCCAAGAACTCCGCCAACTTGCCATTGAAATTAACTAATTGTGTTGGGTTTTCGCATTGATTCAATCGTTGTTTTCCTAACCACACTAACATTGTTCTTTCGCCGCTCAATGCAAGATTAAATTGAGCAACACGTAACATTGCCTTTCCACATGCTTTCTTCTGCTGCATGTAAAGAGACCATGTTATGCCGTAATGTTCTTCTGCTCGTCTATATAACGTGTCTGGATGACAACCGAAGTGGCCTGAAATTTCTTGACCACCACACCCAGCCTCAAGCATTCTATCAATAAGATTCCAATCAAAAATTAGTTCTCTTCTAGCCATGAATTAAATTACTCTTCAATAACCTCTTCAACTTGAATATCATCAACGTTTTCAATACCTTCCAATTCTTTCTTTATTTCTTCTTTTCTGGCATCTATTTCTTTGATTCCTTTTTTTATCTCTTCTTGTCTTTCTTCTATCTCTTCAATCTGTGTTTTTTTTTCTTCTACACTTTCGTCGATTTCTTTTTTAATTGATTCGACTTGTTTCATGATCATATTTTCTCTGTACTCTTCTGTCTGCTCATACATTGTTACGGTTCTAATTTGACCTTCTGGTGTCCAAAAACCTGTCTTTTCGTTTTCTGCCCAATATGGCTCATTAGATTGAATGCATGTCAAAAACCTTGTAATTTCTGATTTTGAAACTACTATATCCATTGTTTTGCCATCGAAATATAATATTCTAACTACATAATCGATCTCTTTTTCTTCTATGTTTTGTTCAATAATTTCTTCTTTCATAACTTCTCCAATAGTTTGGTTTGATTTTATAATACTATATTTTTGAAAAAATAAAAACCTTTTTCTTAATGTTTTGTTTTGTTTTGCAGTGAAAACATTATAATCTTGCTTTTGGAAATGTTTTTTTCATTAAAGCTGCCGGTTTTGTATATTTGGATAGTGTTTCAATTTCCGATTCTATTCTTTTGATTCTTATTTTTAACATTTCTATTGAACAACTGAAATCTAAATTACATCCTTCTGCTTGCTTGCTTTGGAATTAATCTAAAATGTCTGATAATGTTGTTCTGTTGTGGGCTAAAACAAATATCTCATCTTGAATTTCTCTTCTTTCTGGACTTAATCTTTCTCTGTTTATTGACATCTTAACCGCCTCCTTTAGTTAAAATTACATACTACCCAACTTTCTGCACAAAATCAAATGTTTGTTGTTGAAACTTCTCTTCTAATTCCATAACTTCTATTTCAACATAACCTTCTTCTGCAAATCGTTTTTGTGATCTAATTTCAACGATCTGACAATCATCTACGTATGCGACTTCGTTCAATACATCGAAATAGAACTTCAAAATATTGTCTACATCTGGCTTTAATGGGGAATGTTTTCCAATTGACTCATTGCGCTGCTCTGTTGACCAACTCTTTGGCATTGGGCAGTGAATATTAACGTTAATGGATATATTGCAATCTGATGGCATTAAACCACCTTGGGAGAAGAATTGGAACCTGAACTCGTTTTGTAATTGTCTTTTCTCTGCGCCGTTTGGATTATACACGCCATATTTACTTAATCGTGGACGTTGCTGGCTGATTGGCTTACCAATGTGTTTAAATTTCCAGGACGTCATATTATTATACGTTTGTTTGTATATAATAATATATAATATTTTTTTTAATTTAAATAAAGTTTTTTTTAATATATAGGTATGTTGACCAATTAATACTAATATTTTATTATATTTGCTCCTTCCTGAGTGGTGTTTATTATTTTAATGAAAATTAATATTCTTTATTTGGCTGCTTGGGAAGGATTTAAACAAAGTTTATTATAATAATTTTTTTAGATTAAAATTTAGTTCTTCCTTGAAATGATTTGCCCGATGATGGAATCGAACCAACATTAATAATTTACAAGAATATCGTATTGCCATTATACTAATCGGGCTTTTTTCTTTTAAAATAGAGTTAAAAAAACATTTTTGAACATACTTCCATTTGTTCATGCTAGGCACAATATTGATATTTTTTGTCTGTAAATTTGATTGGCATGTCTCCGATTTCTATATATCCATGTTCTTCTAAAGAAACTAATGCCATTGAAACAGTAATGTTATCATCTGGTTCAACATCAAGTATATTATTCAAACATTGCAAACATTCTGTGGTTAAATTTGCACTTTTCTCATGTTTAAACATTGCACATAAACAAACATATACCGCGTTTTCATCTTGAGTTAGATCATCAATAAACTTTTTATGCCCACTTTTCTTTTCTACTAGATTCATATTATTCCTGGTTATGTTTTTTTTATTCTGAAACTAATTTGTTCTTTTCCTGGTATTATGTGCGCCACAAAGTCCTTGTTTAAAATCTGCACATATAACTCGTTAAAATATTCACCTTCAATATACATCGTGTTTATATATTTTTTATTATTTAACGATTCTAAAAAATCAATAACATATATTTGTTCGCCTGTTTTGATTAAAACAACGTTTTCAATATAAATAATATCTTCTTCGCCAATTTCTACTGTTTTAATCTCAATCGGAATACATACAGAATCTTGATTTTCAACACATTGTTGTAAATATTCTGTCAAAATGGTTAGCAATGAAAAATAAACCAAAACCTCTATTTCACTGAGATCTTTGAAAACACTGGTTTGAAGTTTTTTGATTTGTGGGTTAATTTCTATCATATGTACTTGAACTCTTAATAGAAAATATTGTATCATATTGCGCGTTTTATTAAAAAATCTTTTAAAACAAACATAAAAACTCTAATCTATTTCGGATGCATCAGAAAACAGTCCGCATTGATCATTGAAATTAACACAAACATCAACTATTGGTCCGTATCGATTTTTTAAAACAACAATTTCCGCTTTGCCTGGTTTATCTCTTGGGTCCTGACGAAACAAGATGTTGCACAAATTTTCATAAAATACAATTTCATTTGTATGATAACGCACTTTTGTGCACACGATTTTAAATAAACACGCTCACAGATATGTGTCAGATGGTTTATTAACAATAAAAAAATACGTGACCTTAAGACTAGGTATTTTCGAGACTAAGTAGTATTTATATGCCGAATAGGTGAACAAAGGGTATTTTTTTTATTATAGCAGATAAATATTTGTTGTCAATGAATTTTTGTGCACTTTTGTGCGTGACCTTCGAACATTTTCAGAATTTATATAATATTAGACGCACCGTGTATTACACTTGTCAATCGCTAGTTGCGATTTCCATCGTCTAATATTATATAAAAAACGCAATATTGTCAAGAGTTTTTGTTAATTTGCATGTAAAAAACGTTAATTTTCGGTTATTTTGGTAGAATTTTGCTTAGATATGCGCTCCACAATATTCGCCAGGGTCTGGTCTACATATTGTGATATTATGTTTTTCCTAATTTGTTGTCAATACTGTTTGATATTTGGTGTTGTATAAATCGGGATGTTTTTTGTTTTTAATGCTGTTTTAAATTGCATAGAAAAATAAACGAATCCCCTTGGTTGGCATGGTGTTTTTGTGTTATAATACTCTTGATCACACAATACATTTCCTATAGAACTCGTTTTAAGCTCGTTTTAGCCCATTAAATCCTTAAGACGTCCAATCACACCAACCCACCACTGGTTTTCGATTCTAGACCCCATTACGTGCGATTCTAGGCATTGTACGACACGACGTTCAAAGTCTTTTTGATTGCAATGAAACGTTTTAGCCCCAATCATCACATAATCTATCCCAACAATAACATCTATTGTCACCGTTGTTGAATAACTCGAATCAACTCTTATTTTCTTTAGAATCTTCTTATTGTCTAGCTGTCTGAAGTTGTTATATATTTTGTTTTTATTGTCTTCAATGCATTCTGAAGAGGTTTTTGAATTTATCCACCCATGTTTAATTGAGCTGATAATGTATCCTGCAGGGTTTGCGATGTGTTCTTTTTTGCTGTTGATCAACGTTGCTGCCATCTCTAACTCTGTAAGTGTGAATCGTTTTGCTAAATCTTCTTTTTCTCTCTGTGTTATGCCATAAACACTCTCCAGGCAGTTCGGTATTTTTGTTTGTTCTCTACAGTTCGGTATTTTTGTTTGCTTTATGCCGGGTGAGATTTTTTTTGGTTTATTTTGTAAATTTTGAAAAGGAACAACAACAGGTGCCAAATGCATTTCTGTAGGGGGTATTTGCTCTTTTTTATTTTGTTGTTTTTTCTTATTTATACTCTTTATTAGTAGTGGTGCATTTTGCGCACGCGCAAAACCGCAACGCGGTAAACTTTTTTTGAATTCACTAATATAATCATTAATTTTGTCTTTTTCTATCTTAAATTCTAAAAAAACATATTCAACTTGTTTGAACCCCGTTTGTCCATTAATGCAATTCGATTGAAAGCGCAAAACGTATCCGCATTCCATCAATTCATTAATCATTGAATATATTACTCGCTTGCCTTCTTTTGTTTTTTTTGAGATTTCATTTACTGAAAAGTGCCAATTATTTGGATGTCCTAAACAGTATGCCCAAAAACCTCTAGCCTTGAACGAAATTGAATTGTCAAATAAAACTGTTTTATTTAGTTGAACAAATGGATTTTCTCTGTTATGATCTATTCTGATTATTGGCATATATTTGCCCTCCATATTTTATGGTTGTGTGGTGAGTGTTTTTGTGGGCACTCACCATTTTTTCTATTATATTTTTTATATTTTTATTTATTTTAAGAGACGCCGAACCGTTATTATTTAATAATAATAATTTTAATTGAGTTATTGTTGTTGTATTAAATGTGAAGAGTTTGTATATTGGATGTGCTTTTTTAATTAAGAAGGATTGATAATCTAGCATTTTTGTTTTTTTTTGGTAATCTAGCATTTTTGTTTTTTTTGGTAATCTAGCATTTTTGTTTTTTTGGTAATCTAGCATTTTTGTTTTTTTATTGATTTTTTTTGGTTTGGTTAAGGTTAATTTTGGAAAAGTCCAGCTAAGAAGTTATCCAAAATGAAAAAATTATCATACTCCGATATTTCTTTTGAATAAAGAGAGATATCGGGGGTGATTTCTAGTCTATAATAAGAGTTTTTTTAATTGTTTGCATTGTTGATTTTGAAAATTTCAAAAAATGATCCCCTGAAATATGTTGTAGCTAGAATAGTGTTATTTTTCTAATTGCTTGTGATATATATAAATCTTTCTGACTTTTACGACAAGAAGCGAGAAAGCCCACGTCTTTAGGCATGGGAGTATGTCAGAATACCATTTGGTTGTTTTAACCCTAATAACATAACAAGAAAATCATTTCCTAGGTTTGTTTTTTTCTTTCCCATAACTACCTACATTTGTTATTTTTTCCATTATATTTTTCATATCTTGATTCAATTCTTTACACCGTTTTTGTGACGGTTTTCTTGTCTTACCGTCGTATGAAAGAACTTTGCCCGACATAATATCTTCAACTGAAATTTTATTATTTGTTAATTCTGATATTTTCTTTGCTATTCTTAAACTTGGTATTCTGCCATTGATTATTTGTGATAAATACGTTCTATCAATCTTCAACATAAACGCAAAATCACACTGCCTTATGTCTCTTTCTATAATAAAATCTCTTAAATTCATAAATATCCTTAACTTTTACATGTCTACACACTCTAACACACTCTAACTAATGATACTTTTTTGTTCAATGCATCTTTTTTGTATATTTAATGTTGACTTGTCTACGTTAGGTATGGTATATTGGACTTGTTGGTAAATAAGCCAAATAATAAAAAATAAAGAGGACACACAAATGACAACACAAATTACACAAAAATTAAAAGACGTTGAGACCAAGGTACAAACGTCAATCAACATTTTATCATCACAAATATATTTTCGAACCAAGTCTGTTAGATCAGTCAATGAAATCATAAGCGAAATGAAATCAGTTTTGAATCGCAAGTTTTTATCAAATGAATTCAAAATTACAAACGATTCGGATGAAGATTATCGTTCAGTACTGGTTCAATGGAAAAATGGTCAAACCGAAAGATCTGTTAAGTTTGCATTGAATAGATTTAAAAACGAATTGGATTGTTTTTTGTGCTTTAGATCAATAACAACAGAAATATATCAGAAAGCGTTCGATGCGGCATGTGAAATACACATTGGATTAAAAGAAATTGGTTTTGATAATCCAATGAAACATGTTGATGGAATACCGTCAATGCTTCAAGAGTATATTGATGATGATTGTTATGATTATTCTGATATGGATGATGAAGATTTTGATGAATTGGAATGTAGTTCAGTCTATGTTTATCGTGTTTCTGATTTTTTGTTTCAATCTATATGGAATTTAGATTTAACAGATTTTCAACCAGTTCCATCAATGTTTTGTTAATTATGGGAATTGATATAAAATTAAATGATTTTTGGCCTGTTAATAGATGGAAAGTTGACAGGTCGGGTGTCAAATTCATTTCAAACGACACAATTAATATATATTATGGTGAAAAAGACTATCAACATATCGTTGACGAAACCACCGGTAGATTATATTTAAACGAAAACACCTGTATGACGATATTTAAGGGTGTGTTGTTGATTCCCGGAACCGCAATAGCACATACCATCGCCATGATAGTTAATATGGTTTGTTTATTTTTTAAGATTATTTCGTTTTATCCGTTATGGAAAAAAGATCCAGATGAAGAGGTTTACGATTTTTCGCATAGAATAAAACAATATGGTATTTGTTGCTTGAGATTTGTTTGCAACCCGGTTTCTTTGGTTTGTTTACAGCTTTGTACGTTTTTCATACTGTTTAAACCGTTGGATGGAAAGAAAATATACGCCTCGATAGAACGTGCGCAATATGATGTTTTTCGATTGGCACCTTGTTTCCAACCAAATCCAGAATATCATTTTTTGAACGGGGACATTAGTTTAAGAGATGAGTTTTGATCAATTTAAATTTGAGTTAGATATATTTTTTTTCCAACAATTCTTATTAATCCAAGTCGTTTTAATGTTTGTTTTATTTTATATAATGTTGGCAACGACACCCTGGATTTTGAACAAATATCAACGGGCATAAGCGAACACATTCCATTTTCATCTGCTAATTTTAATAAATGTACGTAAATTGATAACTCGTATGGATTTAACTTTAGTTCGAAAATATGGCTGTTAACTATTACTGCTTTTGATGACATGAAATACTCCGTTTTTGCCTAAACCCTATTTAATCATAAAAATAATTTAAACACAAAATGTTCTTTAAAAAAAAACACAATTCGATTAATATTCTTGGCGTGTTCTCCGTGGGCGATCTTTTAATTCAAATTTTTGGTCGTTCATTGAGTTGGGGGCGGGTTCGTTGTTGTTCCCCGCTCCCTCTTTTCGTTATTTCTCTCTCTGTTTTTATTTTTCTATTGTTTTTTATATCATTATTGTGATATATTAGGCTTATAACCAAAAGATAGGTTATTAAATAAAAATATTTGGAGTAAATTAAAATGAATAAAGAAATTAAAGAATTAAGATGAGAGATTGTTATGTTATTATATGCTGCCCTTTTTATTTGGGCATTATTTTTTTAATAACTTTAAATTAAAATAAAAACATGGAGAATACAATGAGCAACAAATACGAAGAGATCTATTTAGAACAAAAACAGAAACAAGAATGCATTGAAAAGTTAACTGAATTGTTTATCAAAGATCCTGAACACAAAAAACTTGGTAAGGATGTCATTTGCAAAATAATAAAAACTGCATTAGATCAAAATGTTGATCCATCATTAGCATTAAGTTCAGGATATGATGTAATTCAAGGCCAAGTAACAATGAAACCATCTTTCATGGCTATGTTGATATTAAAACATAAGCATCACATTATGAGTGACCCAAGATCTAATGATAAAATATGCATAGTACATGGGCAAAGATATGATACAAAACTCAAATCATCTGAAAGTTATACGATTGAAGAAGCTATAAAGGCCGGTCTTGTAAATAAATCAACATGGAAATCACAAACGAGTAGCATGTTATATGCCCGAGCATTATCTAGATTAGGACGTCGTTTGTTTAACGATATAATCAAAGGTTGTTATGTAGAGGGAGAAATTGCATTAGATACACGCACTAAAGAAGAAAAAGAAACCATTTCAAGTGTTAAAGAAATAGAAATTGCAAAAGACACGTTAACGGACGAACAAAACAATGAACTATTATCTTTGTTGAACAAGGTTCCAGATTATAGATCGAAAGTTGAGTCGTTTTTGAAAAAACAAAGCATTAATAGTTTTAAGAAAATACCGCTTGAGATGTATGAAAGAATTATAAACAAAGCAAATGAAGAGATTGAAAAACAAAATTCAGCGCAACAAGTTGATTGTGTTGTGGAAGAAAATGCAGTATGTGAGGTGAACGTATGAAAAACCTAATCCAAGGAAGCAAAGAATGGTTAGATTTCAGAAAACAACATCTTGGAGCCAGTGACAGCCCGATTTTAATGGGAGTTTCCAAATTTAAAGATAACCGTGGAAGAATCAAAACCCCATTTCTATTATGGAAAGAGAAGTTGGGTTTAGAAGAAATCAATTGCGACAATTTCGCAACACGGTTCGGCCAAAACATGGAAGGATATTCCCGTGAGGTTTATGAGGGCATGAAAAAAGAGTATTTTAAACCATCAATGTGCAAACACAAAGATATTCCGTATATGATGGCTTCGTTGGATGGTATAAATGAAGATGGTGATTACGCTGTTGAAATCAAAAACACCAACAAAGAATTTCATGAATTGGCACGGCAGGGAATAGTTCCAGAATGTTATTATCCGCAAGTTCAACACCAATTAGCGTGTTTGGGTCATGACGAAATGGACTATTTTTCTTTCAATAATCATGAGGGAATTATCGTTAAAGTTAAACGTGACGATGAATACTTGAAGAAATTATATTCAGTAGCCAAAAAGTTTTGGGAATGTGTTACAGATTTCACAGAACCACCATTAACTGCTAATGATTATATTAAAAAAACCAAAAAATGGGGATCGTGCGCCGAAGAATTATGGGCAGTGAAAGAAGAAAAACGTAAAATCGCATTAAAAGAAAAAGAATTGGAAACGTTGTTGCGCGATATGTCGAATGACGAAAACTGTTGTTATGGCAGTTTTATTTATACACGTTCAATGTCCAAGGGTGTAATTGATTATTCCACCATTGAGTGCTTAAAAGGTGTTAATTTGGATATGTATCGCAAGCCATCAAGTATTCGTTGGGGTATACGCAAAAACGGTTAACTTAATTCAGCAACGGGGGATATTTCTGTCGTATTATCCCTCGATGTTCTTGTGGCATATCTTGGTAATTCTTTTATTTGTTTTAAAATCTCATCTTGCGTGCCAATTAATTTAGAGCCCAATTCTTTTATTATTCCAGCTCGTCGGTTTTTTTTCTTTTCTGACCAAATCTCATTGGCTTCATCTGCTTTGTTTGCTTCCCAAACCCTTAATCCCCATTTTTCTTTTGATTCCAAATAATAATCTAACGCCGTGGCATCTTCTTCTGTGTATTCTAATCTTGTACCTGATATTAACATAATAACGCTCCGCAAAACCTTGTTTCTCCAGTAGTGCCGACTTCAACATCAACAGACTTTGTGCCGCCTGATACAATTGCCGTTACATAACACGTATCTGCTACGTCCATTTCTGCTACTACAGAACAAGAAATTTGATATCTTCCAGCAACATGAACATTGTTTGGATTAATAAAATCTAACTGATAACTTCTGTTTGATGTAACAAAATAACCGTACGCGTTCGTATATGTGTCTGCATTTAAATCTTCTAATCTAATTTCTGTTTGGAATAAATATTTTCCCGTTACTGGAGCGGTAAAAACACCGGTTGTATTGTTATAGTCATCGTTTTGATCAAAAATTTCTGTATCACATATTACAGTATAAGCTGTATTATCTCCAGTTACATCGGCGGCATTTACACTGTTATAGGCATAAAAAGACGGTTGTAATGGCATTGTTTGTGCTCCTATAGAGCTCATTGTTTGTGCGATTGTGTTGGCGTTTCTATCTAAATAATAACTATATCCATATGTCGTTGAACTATCTACTAATCCATAGGTTATTTTATAAGTAGGTGTTGTTGGTGCGGTTGGATTTAATTCAATATCGAAGTGTCCTATATATGTTACGGCTATATCAGCCGTTCCACCGTTTCTGTTTCCTACAGTTACTCCTAGATATTTTGATGATCCGGCGCCGTCTGTATAAAAACAAAAATTTGATAAAACTTCTTGTGCTATAAATGATCTATTTGAAACAACATTTATTACATTATGATTTTCTGAAATAATTGCAACAACATCTATCATTGCGGTTTGAACTCTATTAGTACCAGACCAGCTTATAATATATCTACCAATTATATAATCGCCTTTGGCAAGATAATATGTTCCATCTCCACTTATTGGAACTGTGTCTCTTGTTATAAGTTGTGTTCCGCTAATACTATATTTTTCACTGTTTACTGAAACTGGAAAATCTGCAGCACCAGCCGATGTCATTGTTAAACATTCTGTTCCTGCACTAGGGGTAGCCCCGGTTGTTATTTTTAACTTATCAGAATCTGTATCATCAACTCCAATACTAAACTTGTCTGAACCTGCGATTTGATATGTTATAAATGGATCACCAGCAGCTTTGTTGATTATGAAATCTTCAGCTTCTTTATTTATACTGTTATTTTCTGTCATTATTCTTTCCTAGTAAACCCAATAACATTTAATTCTGTTATCTGGTGAGTATTAAATATTATTTTAACACCCACCAAATATTTTTTATACAATAGTTTACTTAACTATGCAATTGTCCAGTTACCAACCGACGAAACCACTTGAAAGTTTGTGTCAGCCAATGTGCAAATAATCTTCACACTGTCGCCTAACGCTGTACATTCAATATATCCACTTCCACCTGTTGTTGTAGAAGATGTTCCAAAATATGTTGTTTGACCAATATCTTGAGCAACTCTTATACCAACTGCAGTTTGAATGTTGGTTAATTCAAATATCGAACCTAATACTGCTGTAGCTGGCAATGTCATTGTCAACAAAGAAGCTGCATCGCAAATGGATCCAGTATCTACGACCAATGTACCATCAACAGTTACTTGAGCCCATGATACTGTACCTGCAACGGCTGCCCATTTCATACCAGTTCCCTGGGCAGAGTCTGCCGTTAATACTTGGGTGTTTGTTCCTACTGCAAGACGGATGTTATTAGTATCATCACGAGCAATAATGTCACCTTTTGTTGTTACCGGAGATAACGCATCAAAAGCTGCTGTTTTTGTTACTTGTCCTGTACCACCAAAGTTGATTCCAAGTGTTCCCCAATCTGGATTAGCTGCTGCACCACCAGACAATAAAGCTTGTCCCGTTGTACCTGCGGCCGTTGCTGCAAGATTCGCACCTGCACCACCACCACCAAGAACAACACCGTATTGTGTTTGTGTTCCCAATTTTGTGTTTAATCCTGCTGGATGAACGGCTAACGCATCGGAAGTTCCAGTTGTTGTTTCAGCGGCTGTTGCTAATTCCAATACACCTGTTACGGACTCTGTACCTGCTCTTGCTTGTATAGAAAGAGTTGTAGAACCGGCTGTGAATGCGATTGTGCTGTCTGAAGATGTAAGTGTATGAAATGCGGGATCTGCGGTTGTTCCTCCCACTAAGACTTGTCCATCAGTTCCAACGGTTAACGGTGTAATTGCTGCTGTTCCACTACCAACTAACACACTATGGTCTGTTAATGTTGTAGCTCCAGTACCACCAGATGCAACATCAAGTGCTCCACCAGGTAATGTCAGAACACCGGCTGCTGTAATTTTTAAACATTCTGTACCTGTGCTTGGGTCAGCACCATTTGTAATCTTAAACGCATCTGTATCTGTGTTGTCTATACCAATTGCAAACTTATTTGCTGCTGAAACTTGAAAGTCAATAAACGAATCTGCTGCCGCTACATTAACTATTAAATTTTCTGTTGTTTTATTAAAACTGTTGTTTTGTACCATTTTGTGTGTCCTCTTATTTTTAAATTACGTCTATGTTACCGATTGAATATGCTACCGACCAATCCGTATTTGCTGTTATGCAAACTAGTTCAACCACATCATATCGAAGTGTACTCGTTAAACTTCCTCCGACTCCTGTTGTTGTATCAAATGCGCCAAAATGAATTACCTGACCTGCGTTTTGTGCAACTGTAAATAATCCAACGCCTTTTCCCATTATTTTTATTCTTGATCCAATTGCTGCTGTTGCTGGCATGGTGAATATTAATAACGTTCCTTTGTTTGCGATATATCCAACGTTGGCCAACAATGCTGTGTCGATTGTAGCTTCAACCCATATCATTGCAGTTGATAATGCGGATAATGTTATGCTTCCTGGGGCATTAACAATTGTCATTCCAAGTCCGGCTGTTAATGTCGTAACACTTGGAATATTACCTGTGCTACCGATCAACAATTCTCCATCTGCCAATTCGGCCGTGGCTCCTAAATTGTTTCCTGCTCCTCCTGTTCCAAGTATTATACCGTGTGAGGTCTGTGCACCGAGTTTTGTATTTAATCCTGATGGGTGTACTGCTAAAGATGTTGAAGTTCCGGTCGTGGTTTCTGCTGCCGTGGCGAGTTCAATTACACCTTTATGTGTTTCTGTGCTGTCTGCAACCGTTAATGTTACTGTTGAACCGGCTCCCGATGTGCTGATTCCCTGGGCTGCCGTTCCCAAAATATTTATGCTTCCAGCAGCTGGAGTTGCCGATCCAGAATCTGTTACGTGTACAGTCGCTGTTGCAGCAGATTGTAAATTTATTGAATTCGAACCGTTTGTAATCGTAACACTGGCATCTGAAGATGTTAAATTGGCTGCGGTGGGAAATCCTGCGGTTGACCCAATCACTATCTGGCCATTAATTAAAGGTGCTGTCCACGATAATGCTGCTGTTGTTCCTGTACCAAATATCATTGATTTTGATGTTTGTGCTCCCAATTTGGCTTTAAGTGAAGACGGGTTTATAACATGATAATCTGTTAATGTTCCCGCAATCGCCTCAGAATCCGTTGACAATTCGACGACACCTTTCTGTGTTGCCGTGCTATCTGCAACAGTGAGTGTTACCGTATTTCCTGCAGCTGAAGACGATATGCCCTGGGCTGCTGTTCCAATTAGGTTTAAAACGCCAAGAACTGTTGTTGCGCTTCCCGAATCCGAATCAAACTGTATTGATGACGAACCACTTGAAGATGCCGATGAAACGTCAAGTTCTCCGGTAAATACATTATATCTATATACCATCTAAACCCTCATACATATGTGTAATTTATAACTTCGCCATATGACACAGTTCCACCAGATGTGTATGCGGTGTATGCTGTACTGTCAATTCCAGATAATTCAAATGTTTTTGCGATTGCATTGATATTAACAACGGTAAAAATGTTTGAAGCCGGTCCATCTAGATTAACCTCGGTCATACCTGCTACGCTTTGAATTACAATTTTATTTCCATTTACTAACGTTCTAAGATCCGAAACTATAATAACTGCCGGATTTGCTCGGGTTATTCCTGTGATTGTCAATTCTGAAACACTTGACCAAATATATCTGAAATCCGAACTTCCAATGTTTCCAATTTGTGGCCATTGAACTCTTGTTACACCCTGATTTGAGTCATATTGTATTTTTCTTATTTGCCATAACGGACTCGTTAATGGTCTTCCAACCAAAACTCTACCAAGAAATATTGGATTTCCGTTTGTGTCGTTTATTGCAACAACACCAATTTCAGAATCCTGTACGACATTTATAGATCTGTTACCATCTGTGAATTTAAATGGCCGATTTTGTGTTCTACTTCCCACTATTTTCTCCTTTAATTATTTATTAATATTGATAACCAGTCTCCATTGAAACAAGATGAATAGCTCCAGGTGTCGCAACTCCAAACAAATGGTGTATAAATGGATGTACAATATCGCCATTATCAAATGTAAACGCTGCTGTTACCGATGGTGGTGCGCCGTCTATTGTGTATGTAACAACACCAGCTGCAGAAACCAACACTCTAAGTACGTGTGTTTGTCCGTCTGTCCAAGCATCTGTTGTGTTTGTCGATGTAACACCACCAGAATTCAAACGCGATTGAATAATAACTGTGTCTGCGTTAATGCCGCTGTTAAGACCTATCGAGGCGAAATCTGTGTAACTTATAAATGTTGCGTTATTTGATTGTGTTTTCCTGAATCCAATTGTTGTTGGGGTACATCCTCCACAATCGGCAACTGTATATTGCAATTGAAAATAAAACGCATCATCTGTTCCGATCGTATACGCATGTCTCGATGTTGTTCTGTCTGCACCGAAACTTAGTTCCCATCCGTCAGTTGCATTGAGATCTAATGATGCCAATAAACCACCTGAATCCACTCTTGGCGCAATGATTGTTTGCGTTCCAATAATGAATTGTTCCATTGTGATTCCATGCTGAAATGACATTATGTTTACGTCGCTATTTGCTCCTGTTGGAACTCCTCCAGTATCAAGTTGTGTTTGGAGAATTGGGCTTGCATTGAATGCTATCCTGTCACCGCTAAGAGTGATGAATTTGGCGGTTTCATCATCAACTGTTATTGTTGAAGAATCTATATCATTGGAAACTATTCTTCCTGTTCTATTTACAGTTAACGTTCCAGCAAGAGTAGAAGAGTCCATGAAGATGTTTGGTCCTAACGTAACAGTTCCTGTACCTGTAATAACCGACACATTAGAAGATGTTATGGAATTATCGTATATTTCAAAACTTCCAGCAGAATTATGTATAAATGACGATAACGCACCTGTTTGAATTGTAGAATTAAACATGAATACGTTCGCAGTGTCTGCGGTTGTTATTGGATCTCCAAAATATGTTCCGACTGTTACAACCAAAGAACATGTTCCGGCTATTGAAATTGGTACATATAATAAACACGAATAAATCCTTAATGAACCCGATCCGCCCTTGGTTAATGAATTTACTGTTCCTACACCTAATCTTGAATCAAATAAATTGATATCTCCAGAACCATTTGATAATGCAATTCCGTTTATTGCAGTAGAATAATCTTCACATCCTCTGATTACAATATTTCCAGTCCAGTTTGCAAGGTTTGCGATATAACCATTTGCTACAACGAAATAACAACTTTCAATTACTAAATGTCCTGTTCCTGCTGCTGCTGAAAAAATTATACTGTCTGTTCCGGTTGCTTTTAGGTAACAATTTCTGAACTCAAATTCTCCAGTAGCTGGTGGTGTGTGTTGTCCGATAATTATTGTATTTAAATCTTCACCAACAATCATTTGATCTGAATAAATTGTTAAGTCTTCAGTATAAGTTCCAGGTCTCACATAAATCATTGCTGCCAAACCTGCTGCGTTTGCGGCGGTTAAAGCAGATTGAATTGTTGTATATGCCGTTACACCTGCACCGTCAACAATATATAATGTTATTGCAGATCCAGAAACCGTGCTGAAACTTAATGTTCCTGCTCCGTCTGTAACCATAACTTGTGAGGCCGCACCGTCTGCAACTGGATAACTTAAACCATCTAAAACTACTGCTCCTGATCCTTTTGGCGTGATTGTAATTGGTATGTTTACATCTGTTCCATCGGCTGCAAGAGTTGTTCCAGATAATATGACTCCTGCTGCTGCAACGTCTGTATCGAACGATAACGATTTTACTCTGCGATTGATTATTGTTCCTTCTGCTGGATTAACCGTTAATGTTACGGCAAAACCAAAACTGTCGGCAAAAGTAACTGAACCTAATGTAACTGTTCCTGTTCCTGCTATGGCATTAACGTTATTTGAATCGATGTTTGAATTTGTTATTACAAGATCTCCAGAAGAATTATGTGTAAATGCTGATAATGCTGATGTTCCGATTTGTGTAGAGAAAACATAAGTGTTCGATGTGTCTGCGGTTGTTATTGGGTCTGTGAATACTGATCCCATTCCAATAACTGCTGTACTTGCTCCAGCAACAGAAATTGGACAATATAAATAACTGTTATAAATTCTTAATGTTCCGCTTCCGGCTTTTGTTAATGATCTTGTTGTTCCTAATCCACCTCTTGTGTCGTATATTCTAATATCTCCGGCACCCGTGGAAGAAACTACACCATTTGCAGTTGTTGAAAAATCTTCACAGTTTTTTATAGTAATGTCTCCCGACCAATCTGGTAATAGAGCTACCCAACCATCTGCTACTTTAAACGAACAATCTTGGAAAACCATGTGTCCTGCACCTGTAGATGCTGTATATATAATTGATTCTGTTCCAGCTGCTTGTAGATAACAATCCGTGAATTGAATCACTCCAGCTAGAGGAGGTGTGTGTTGACCAATGATTACTGTGTTTATTCCATCTCCGACAATTGATTGTCCTGCATAAATCGTTAAATCTTCTGTATATGTGCCTGGACGAACATAAATCATTGCCGCTGACCCAATTACGTTTGCTGCTGTCAATGCTGCTTGAATTGTTGTGTAATCTGCACTTCCATCTGGGTCTACGACGTATTTTGTTACTGCTGTATCAATTGAAACGGCCAAATTAACCGATCCTGCTGCTGTTGTTATGGTTACGGACGAGTCGGTTGATGTGAAATCTATGTTTCCGGCAACTGGTACAACACTATTAATGCTGTCTAAACTTCCGGCCGAAACACCTTGAACAATCCATATCGCTTCTCCACTGGAATTGTTTCCACCGTATATATAAGAAGTTGAGGTGTCAGCGGTTGGTTGATAAACCCATGTGTCTCCAACTGCATAATCTTTATCGTTTATTGTTGGTGCTCTATTTGCGTTTTTTGGCATGTTTGGAACGTTTATCATTGGCTGATCTAATCCATATGCTCTTAAAATTTTTCTACCCATCTTGTCCTCTAAATTATGAAGTTTTTTTGTTAATTTTGGTTATTTCTTTCAATATAATCTTTTTTTTAATTTAATCATAACTTTATATAATATTTATTTGACATTTTGATATCTTTATGTCAATATATATTTATACACGCATATATGGAGGCAATATGGAAAACAAAATATTTAAAGAAAGATCGAAAACATGTCTAAGACTCGATCGAAAACTGCATAATTATTTAAAATTTCTGGCTTTTGAACATCAAAAAACCGTTAATGCATTAATCGAACAAGCTGTTAGAGAATTTTTGATCAAACATAATAGCGATGGAGTATTCGGTCGTTTAGAAAAAGAGTGGGGAAAATTAAAATGAAGTTATTTTCGTTGTTAACAATTGTTGGATCATTCATAACGTTTTTTGTATATCTTGGAGCAAGAATAGACAAATTAAATAATGGATTAAGATCAGAAATGAAAAATATAGAAAAAAAAATTAACGGAATTGAAAGAGATTTTATTATTTTTAAATCAAAAAGAAATTCGAAATGAAAACGTTTTTAGGATTTGCGTTAGGTTTTTTAATTGGAACCATGAGAGTTGAGATTTATGATGTAGTTGATGAAATGGTTACAACAATTCTAGCTAGGTTTTTGTGATTTTTGCTGATAATGTATAACTTCCGCTATCAAAATAAGTTCTTGCGGCTCGTCTTTCATATAACTGAAAACTTTCTTCACCACATATTCTGCATTTAATTTTATCTTGCTGGACTACTTCTTTATTAACGCAAGCTAAGTGAGAATAATGCACGCCACATTTTAAAACTCGATATGATAATTCTTGTATTTTTTGCTCTTGAATAGATTCGTTTGTTTCGTTAAACATGTCCTTTCAACATATTCCACATTTTGTATTAACTGCTGCTGCCATTTTGTACCTAAATATTTTATTTTATTAATCTATACGGTTTTTGAACTTCATCTTCTTTTTCTAATACTTTATCCATTTTTTTTATTTTGCTTGAAGCTTGTGCAACATTTTCTAATGATGCGTCTTTTAATGCACCAAAATAATATCTTCGCAACGTTGGGGATTTCATGACACGATATAATAATTTACCGGTTTGATATCCACCTAACGCTGCTGGGGCAAAAACATTACCGCCAATGAATTTTCCTGACGCTCCTATTGAACCACCAATACCTGCTCCAATTCCACCACCAAATAAATGTGTTAAACCTGGATAATGCGTTTCTTGTCCTGTAATTTTCTTTAATGTATTTGAAACTAAATTTGATTTTTGAATCGTTGCAAATCCTTCTTGAGCATTTAAAAACGGTTTTCCAAATTCTGGATTAGATTTTGCATATTTTTTTAATTCACTATTAGTATCGAAAATTAATTTATCAAAAAACTGTTTTGCCCTGGTTGATCCTGTGCTACTTTTTGCACCTTTTACTATTTCGTTTTTGACTTCATTTAAACTTCTTGAAACTCCCCATAAATTTTCAACACGTACTTTTCCATCTTTTACATGTTTTAACGCTGTATCAATCTCTTGTATTACTGCGCTTTCACTTGGAGATTTTGTTCCTTTGCTTAATTTATCCTTTAAACTACTCAATTTTGTTTCCCATGAACTTGAATCAACCTTTGGATTTCCTGCTGATTCTAACGCTTCTTCTGCTTGTCCATATAAATTCCCAATATGCTTAACCGCTCCTTTTCTATCAAATAGGCTTAATAAAAACAAAGATCCGGAACTCAAAAGACCTTTAGTTGAATCGTCGGTTCCAAAATAAGAACTGGCAGTTTCGCCAATTCCATGAGCTGCAAAAGATTTGAATAAAGCTCGTGACAATGGAGATGCTTTTTCAATTAATCCAATTTTAGCCTGCCCACCAGGAGTAAGAGTTAAAGCGGTTGTTCCTGCAACATCGTTGATAAATTTTTCAAAATCGTTTCTTGGTTCTGTATATGGCAATGATTTTTTAATAAATTCTCTAAACTCATTAGATGTTGGAAATATTTTACTCATTGTTGTTTCTTCATATGGCAAACCCTTTTCATTTGTTGCTAATGACGTTATTGGAGATGCGATAAATTTATTGGCCAATGAAAACATATCTCCTGGAAAACCTGCTAATGTTGAAGCTACTTCCGAACCCGCACTTACTGCCGCGTGTGCTGCTGGTTCTAATATGTTTTCTGTTACTTCACCTGCAAGTGGTGATAATGTTTTTTCAATAAATTCATGATATTTTATTGAAGGTTCATTTTGTGGTCGTTCTGGTAACGAAACGTCTTCTGGTTTTTGTTCTATTTGTTCATCTTCTGGTGAAATTAATCTAAAACTCATTGTTTCTGCCCTTTAATTGGAAGCCATTGTTTACCATCTGAAAAAAATTTCTGTCCTGTTGTTTCATCAATCAATTCAGAATCTTTTGAAATTGATGGGTCTGGCATTCTTTTAAAATCTCTTTTTTTTGGATTTATATACATATCTCTTAATTGCTCAACCTCATCTTTATTTTTTTCTCTCGATATCGACGACGCCTCTGAATATGGAATTGCCCCACTTCCACCGGCATTTTTAAATGCTGAAACAATACCCTTTTGATGTACTTGGTTTATTTTATTAATAATTCGTAGATTTCTTAAAACTGCTTTACGTCCTTCTGGTGTGTTCATTAAACCTGGAAATCCTAATAAGAATTTTTTAGCATCAAAATCTGTAACACGCGATCCAAACGAATCTTTTGCGGCTCTTAATTGGTTAACAATAATCTTTGTCACCTCTTGTGCTGCTGGACTTAATTGTGAACGTGCAAGGTTTGATGCCATACTATCTCCTTCTAAATCAAAAAGAGCTGCTGACCAAGCAGACGGCAAATTACTCTTTTCGTCTGTAAAAATTTCATTTAGTCTATCAAAATCCGATCCTGATTGTTCTGTATTTTCTATTTTTTCATTTAATTTTTCTAACAACGGTTCATTTAATTTTGTATATGCTATTTTTTGTTTCTGATCTAATCCCCTTTCTTGAATTGACATCTTCTCACGTGCAAGTTGATTTTGCTGTAACATGCTTGCCAACTGTGGATTTTTCTGTCCAATTGCTGCCAATTGTTGCATGCTATATGTTTTTTGTGGTTGATTCTCTTGTTGTTCAACTTGTGATTTTTGCATTTGAGCATTCCAAACCATGTTTAATTGCTCTGGATTCAATTGTTCACCAGTTTCAGTTTGATATTGATTTACTATATCATTAAATTGTTGTTCGAATCCTGGTGGTTGTTGCGGTTGCGCTTGTTGTGGGTTCAAAATTTGTTGAAATGCTGTTTGTTCTTTTCTTTTTCTAATTCCTTCTCCAATAGAAGATCCCAAACTTCCTATTCCTTCTCCTAGTCCTGATCCGTATGTTAAATTTAATACCATTTCTATATCTCCTATGTTGTTAAATTGCTGCTCCAGCAACGGAACCAATGGCTTTTAATAAATCACCTAAAATTCCTTGTTGTTGGTGAATCATTGGTTCAAATGTTCTTTGTCCGGTTAATTGACCTAACATTCCTAATCCTTGCATTTGTCTATTTTGACCTAGATTATATTGATTCATATATTGTGAACCCAAATTCGTTCCTAAATCTGCTACACCTTGGGATAATGCTTGGTTTAATGCCGATGAACCACTTTCGTCCATACCCATAAACTGTTCTTTTATGCCTGGAATGATTTGTCTTTGCATTGTTTGTTGTGCTGGATCTATAAACGATCTTTGGAACATATCAGAAAACTGAGATTGATCCGTTGGTTGACTCATTTGTCCTAAACCGCCCATTGCTTGGCTTAAATATTGTTGTTGCTGTGGGGATAAAAGTTCGACATTTCCCTTGTGAGATACCCCACCACTTATTAATTTTCCGATAATAACACCTCCTACTATGTTTCTTTTTCTTCTATACTTGGATCATACTCCATCAAAATTGAAGAGCTTGGTTTAAATCCGTAATACTTTGAATGCTTTTCGAATTTCGTAATCCAATATATTTTGTTTAATTTTGCTTTCTTTCTTATTTCCTTAACATGCTCTGAAACCTTTCTCATTGCATAACCTTTAAACCAATATTCTTTATCTATACTGAATGTCTGTATGAAAATGTTTTTAGCTAATGGATCGATTGTAAACCATAAAAATCCTTTAACTATGTTGTCTTGGTTGGCTAAAACATATAAATGATTGAATGGGTTAACTGTGAATGTATTATCTTTTTGTGTTATACAATTTAACGTGTGGAATTTATAAAAATCTTCAATCGAATAATCTCTGTCGCGCACTTGTTCTACTAAATACTTTGGTAAATGATCCGGGGTAAAAACTCTAATCCATTTCAGATTGTCTATTTTTTCATCTGATTTTTTCTTATTCATATTCAAGACCTATATAAAACATATGACCCGATATTTGACCTGTTGCCGGGGCTGCTAAATTTGCTGCTGGAGTTCCAGATCCAAATGTCCATATCTCTCCCCTGTATGTGTCTGGAATTGCATTGATCGTTAAACCTGAATTTCCTGCACCAAACGCAATTGAAGATGATTGAATACACGACACGAATGGTTGACCCGCGCTTTGAATTACTTTATATGGCAAATTTAAATATAAATTACCTGCTGCGGTGGTTGCAGACCATGTTATATCAAAAAATATGTGTGTAAATATACCTTGTCTAATTGACCAACCAATTTGTTGTGTATATGTAAACGTTCCTGGTGTTGATCCGTTTAACGTTGGTTCCCATTTAAAACCGTCTGAATCTGCATAATTTCTTATGTCTCCGTTAACGTGTTCTGCTACCTCTTCATAAACGTCTTCAAGCTCTGTTGTTAATTCATTTATAAATATATTTGTTTCTGAATCTTCTGATGTTTCGATTTTTGGCAGAAAAATATTTATTGGTAAACTCAATTGACCACCCTGTTTCCTGATTGTTGAAATGACGGTAACATGGCATGGATTTTAAAATATGAATTTGTGCCACTGGATATAAATTTCATTCTATGCTGAAATCCAATACCACCTGCATAAACTCTTTTCCACGCTTTATCTGAATGCATTTTCTTTGAGCAAATTATTCCAGATGAAGAGTATGTGGTAAATGAGGTTGCATCGATTCCATTTAATGTAATGTTATTTTCATCTACAACTGTAACTGTGTATGCTGTTGATGTTTCTCCGCTATTGATTTCTGTCATTCCGACAACACCGTATATATAAACTATGTCACCTGTTGTTAAACCATGCTCTGAGGCTGTAATCTGAACTGGATTTAGCTTTTGAATATTTATGATGCTTGCAATTTCGCCTAGATTTGGGATGAAATTTAACTTTTCAGAAACGTAATAATTTGTATCGGAATCTTTGTAAAAATATAAGTTTGCGGTTGTTGTAACATTGGTTTCTACATATATGTCGACGTATTTTAATCTTGTTTCTACAATAGATTCTTTAATTCCATTCCATGCTGCTGTCATAAATTCGGATTCTATGTTTTCTCCGTTGTCATTTTCTCCAGTATCCATTATGAAAACGGTTCCATCAACACTTCCGCCTAAAAATAACTCTTGGTCTTTTTGAAAGAAATATTCAAAAAACGTTTCATCTGTGTAATCACCAAACGCAAAATCAAATCCGTTTGCAACTGTGAACTCATTAAAACTGTAATCTTTGTCTAGATTTCCATAACCCAAACAATTCATATTGATTGAATATGTGGAAAATGCTTTTGAATCTTCATCAAATATTAATGCAGAGTTGTTTTCGTCACTGCTAACATCTTTATTGTTATATAACGTCCACCATTTTTTGTTGGCATAGTTGCGTTCACAGAATGTTTTTTTAAATACATCGGTGTTTATTTCGTTTACTGTGAAATCTGATATTCGTTCATCAATGCGTTGTGTTTCTGAACCATTTGTTGCTGTGATACCTCTGACACCCAATGCTGCGACGTATTGATCGTATGCGACTGAAGCCATTTTACCGTCACAAGCTCTGAAATTGTTTAATTTTTTCCATTGAAACGCTCTGTGTGGATCAGCAGTTGGTTGTAATGACCATACAGAATTTGTGAAGAAAACGATTATTTGGTTTTGCATTTGACGGGCTGAAATTATCTGTTCACCCGTGGCTGCGTCTGCATATCCTCCTCCACCTGGCACAATATCGTTCCAATTGCTTGGATTTTGTTTTGAACACCATCTTGCACGTTGTGGATAGTTTTTTGTTGATAACGGAGCTTTTGTGTATTCGTATGTATTTAAAACAATAAGACGTTGGCCGATTGTGAACATTAATTTAGATCCGATTAATATCCTGTCTCCTGCTACTGTTGTTAGCTCTGGATTGAATGGAACTGTGACTGTTGTCGATGTTGTTCCGTCGTAATATCTTATTCCGTCAACTGTTGGAGATGCTGACGGTGTGCCCTCAAGACCATTTGTGAAATACAATATGTTTGTTCCATCTCCAGATTGCCACATTGTTGAAACAACAAAATCGTTTTCTCCTGAACTGAATATGTCTGCGATATCTAATTCAATAAACTCGTCTGTGGTTGTGTTGAAACGGTTTGATCTTCTGGCATTGAATGCTAACGTTGTCTTCAATCCCGATGCCTCAATATATCTAGTTATACCCATTACACGATCTGTTGCGGTATCGATTTTTGTTGCAGTGCCGCCAGCGGTATAAGCAATTAAAGATGTTGTATCCAAGCCAATTGTAAACTCGGTTGTCGATGTTACGATGATTGTATATGTTTTGTTATTCAATGATACCATTCCGCCAATGGATATTAAAAACACTTTATCGCCTGTGGTGTATCCGTGAGCAATTGTTGTTGTTATTTTTCCTGGATTAGCTTGGGTAATTGTTGATATATTTACTGCTGTTCCATTTGGAACTAAATCACCAAATCTTCTGAATCCATTACGTTTTTCAAGATATCCGTGTGTTATATGGATATTATGTAATTTACTAAATGAATCTGGGGATGCCAAAAACGGTGCTGTTTCTGTATCTAGTCCTGTGGTAAACGGTGCAATCAACATTTAATTTCCTATCGCTATATATTTTACTGTTGCTGGAAAACTTCCCGACGCTATCTTTACGTTTGTTGTTGTTAACTGGGCAAAACTTATTGATGCGTTTCTTATTGCTGATGCTGCTGGGTCGTATTTATTTCCAGATATATAGAATGCGTTATTTGGAAATGC
>Ga0307928_10000328_pt1 | contig 35868 bp, 49 predicted proteins | sample AceLakmetagen232_FD_201815 | JGI IMG/M metagenome (GOLD analysis project Ga0307928, IMG submission 201815) | Saline water microbial communities from Ace Lake, Antarctica - #232 | ecosystem: Environmental > Aquatic > Non-marine Saline and Alkaline > Saline | place: Antarctica: Ace Lake... | reverse complement strand
TATCTTGGAGCCAATTTTTAACAAGCCACGCTATTGGTGCTGGCTTTTTAGAAAACTCGTCAACAGAGATGAGCCATCCTTGATTCTCTTTTGGGGTGAGAAGTTCTATAAGATTACCACCTTCTGATACAAAATCATTCACATCACTTGTGACAGGACTTACAATTACCGTTGCTCCACTTTTGGCTGCCGCTTGGTTTGCGTAAAATTCGCCCACACCCTTTTCATCTAAATCAGCTATAATTGTAATAGGTACCATTGGGTGGAGTGCTCTTATAGCTTCTGTTGTTAAAGGAATGTTGCTTGCAGAAAAAGCAATTACTGTAGTAGATCCAGTAACTTCATATATTGTAGATGCTGTAGCAAACCCTTCTGCTATATATATAATAGACTGGTTTTCATTATAAAGATCTCCTACCCACCAATGGCCACCTTTTACAGACGAGTCTAAAAGAAACCACTTTTCGCTAGATGCGGCAATATATTGCAAGCTTATTATTTCATTGTCCCTATATATAGGTGCTATAAGCCTGCCATCCTTGGCTACTCGTGTACCGTGAGGTTGTACAGCTTTCTTTAAGAGATAGGGTACATTTGGTGGGGCTAATGGTGAGGCGTCCCATATATCCTTTGCTTTGTTGGAGGCAACCTCTGCTTTTTCCTTCCTAAGTGTTGCTGATTGTTTAGCAGCTTCATTCATTTTTTGTGTAGCTTGGAATTGTTCTATTGGACTAAGAATCATGCCGTTATCGCAAATAAGCTTACCAGCAACATCTTCTCGAAAGTCTCCAAACACAGCACATTGTATATCCCCTGTAAAACCCTTATACCACCCGGATTTTTTTGTACCAAAACGGTGAAACTCATTGTCAAATATAATGTTCTCAGGTGGCTTGATTCCATAACTAGTTATGGCTTGCCAGAGTTGCGTTTCTGGTGCAAGAACCTCTGGTGTGTTCTCTAATTCTATAAGGTTACCTAGGGTGTGAGTAGGTATTGTAGGTGATGTAGTAGGGCTACTCATGCTTGTCTCCCAAAAGGCCTATAAGGCTCAATAGAGTGTTATAGGTAGGGTTTATATGTTCACCATTAGCTATCTTTAGAATGGTGAGTCTGTTTATTCCTGTCTTTTGGGAAATCTCTTCATATGTAAATGGAGAGCTTTTGATAAGCTCCCCTAATTCTTTAATATTTATCATTTTTTGGAAACTCCTTGTTGACACAGAGTATATTATAGTATACCTTGAAGTCAAGAGCCAAACAGAATATTAACTAACAGGCTTGGAGGTGACAAGAATGAAAGATAGATTATATGTCCTTGCTATCGGGGGTGAAGGCTACCTTGTAATGAGAGAAGGTACTGCTCTTGAAAGAGAACAGATGTTGAAAAACAACATTAATCCTAGGTTTGCAATGTGTGATTCGCTAGAAGATGCAGAGCGTATTGTGGCTGAACATAATGCATGTTTAGAGATAACTACAGAAGCGTTAGAAGAGAATGTAATACATGATTCTATAATGCTTGCTCAAAAAATGTTCGATGAAAGATTCGAGCAAGTAACACAAAAGAAAGACCAAATGTTTAATCTTGTTAAAGTATGGGAGGGTGAGAGATGAAAAAAGAAATTGAAGCATTACAGATTGAGCTGTCTTTGCTAAGAGAAAACCTGATGAATGATGCCGAAAAAGCTCATTCTAAAGAATTGTTCGACTTAAGCATAGACTTATCTCAGGGAGCAAGATGGATAACTGCGATAGAAGCCAGCCTTTCTTATAGGATGTTGGAGGTGAGAGATGAAAACTGAATTGATGTTGAGATACGAAGCAGAGACGGGTAATTATCAACAAGATGATTATGAGTTTGAAATGTATCTAAAGTATGTAGGCTGGCTTGAATCCCAACTCACTTGGCGTGATGCTGTAAAAGACCCACCAACACTGAGTGGGAAATATCTAATTCAACTAGATAACGAATCTTGGTTTCCTTATTTTTTAGCGACTTATTACGCAGACTTAAAAGACTGGGAAATTGTGAGAATCGGTGCAGATGGAAAAGCTTTTGTGCAAATAGTCACCCCTAGAAAATACCTCCCAATACCAAAGGAGTAGAAGATGACAGAGAGGCAAATATGTGAGCATATCATTAGATGTGGGTGGTGTATTAATATCTCTTGCAATGGAGAATTAAGAAGTAGGTTGAATTATGGTACTCGATGCCCATTATACAATGGTATGTATGATTGCGACAAACACTTAGAAGTAGAGCAAGCACAGGCTTGGTTGAATGACCACAAGGAGGTAGAAGATGGGAAGTGATAGTGCATTTGGAGTAGAGAATTTTAATCCAGATAAGGGTGATGGAATGAAAGAAAGACAAGAGATAGCTAGTGACTTTAATATGACCTTGCGTGATTACTTCGCAGGACAAGCGTTACAAGGGTTATTATCTCACCATAAGGGATTAATAAAAGGCATGTCTGAAAATGCTTATAATTTTGCAGATGCTATGCTAGAAGCAAGGAAGGTAAAAGAGTGCGAAAACTAAACGAGCAATGGGTTGAAACACGCCCAGATGGCGAGCATATGTATAAAGCTGTCAAATCGTTTGATGGGAAATCTTGTAACACTTGCATCTATTTTGGCAATATGAGGTGTGAGTATAAACAGAAGCACAATGTATCTTCTTGTCCAACAGGAGGTAGTAGGATAGAACCTAACGATATTATCGTCAAAGACCTTGGCATTCTCAATGAAGAAGGTTGTTTACCAGACGAAAGAACAGGATTATATCCGAGAATCGAAGAAGCAAAAGATAATGTGCAAGTGTTCAAATGGTCTTGTATCGTAAGTTCCGATAATGTGTATATCAGAGCACATGGAAGCACCAAACAGAAAGCAATTGATGCTTGGAACAGGAGGGATTAATGCTGTTGCTTTCATGGCTAATAATTATTGCGATAGTCCTGTTCTGGAACTATCAAGCACATAGGTGAGGAGAAAATTATGGACAGAAAAGATTTATTCACAAGAGATTATGATTTGTTAACCAAATATATGTTGGACAAGATTCATGAAAATAAACAGAAGGGGACATGGGAGAGTATCCCTATAGAAGATTTAATCGCTATGTTGGAAGATGAAGTCATTGAGTTACTAAAAGCATATTATAATGATGAAGGTAACGAGGCAATTTGCCGAGAATGTGCCGATGTAGCTAATTTTGCGATGATGATTGTAGGGAATATAGAAAGGGAACAAAAATGAAGTTTGACATCAAAAAAGTAAAAACTTGTGCAACAGCACATGAAGTAAAAGATGGAGATATGGGTTGGGGTGCTGACAGTATATTTGATTTGAAAATATATGTTGAAGGAAATAAAGATTCATTGTTATTTGTAATAGATGAAAAAAGAGGAGCTAGCAATATAGCATTCCCATTCAATTCGTCATATAGATATTTCTACCCATACAAAGAACCCACATACGCAGAATGTCAAGCGGAGTGCGGGTTAAAAGTTGGGGATAGAGTTAAGGTCACAAAAAAAGCAAACTTGCTTGAATGCGGGTGGAATGATATGTGGGTATCAGAAATGGACGATGTGATAGGGAAAGTTTTTACTATAAATAAAATAGATAATCAAGGGATACGATTTGAAGAAATGGGGTTCAATTTCCCTTGTTTTGTACTCGAAAAAGTCCAAAAACCTACTTACCGTCCTTTTGCCAATGCAGAGGAGTTTAAACCCTATCGGAGTAGGTGGGTTAAAATGAAAGGTAGTGGCGTTACTAGATTTAATTATTACAACAATAATGGTGTCTACAATGATTCATTGGAAGTATTCAACTATCAAAAATTATTTGACACATTCCTTTTTGAAGATGGTTCACCTTGTGGGGTAAAAATATGAAATTCTATTGGGCAACATGGAAGGGAGATCTCCTTTGTATAGTTGATGGATATGAATTGGAGATAAAAGATGGCCGTGTTTGGTCTATCTCTTACAAGAAAGACCCTATAGCAACTGGCAGATGTAGTTCCTTTTTACAAGGTAAAATATTAGTCGAAGCGTTAGTCAACGCACACAGGGTTTTAACCCAAGGAGTATAAAATGGCAATTAACTTAATGAGTACAAAAGATGTAGCAACATCTGGTGTAAAGATTTTGATTTATGGGCTTTCTGGCGTGGGGAAAACCACGATCATTAAGACCCTTTCAAAAGTAATTGTATTATCTGCAGAGGGTGGTCTTCTTGCCCTCCAAGGGGAAGATGTACACTTCCTTGAAATAACCGACATGGATTCTCTTAAGGAAGCCTATGGTTGGGTTTATGAAAACCCGGATTATGATTCTATTGCACTAGATTCCATTAGTGAGATAGCAGAGGTTGTTCTTGCTGCTGAAAAAAAGAAAGCTAAAGACCCTCGTGCTGCGTATGGGGCGATGCAAGACCAGATGAATGAAATTATTAGGGCGTTCCGTGATATTCCAAATAAGAATGTATACTTTTCGGCAAAATTAGAGAAGGCACAAGATGAAATGGGACGCATCCTGTATTCGCCTTCCATGCCCGGCAATAAGATGGGGCAGGCGCTCCCTTACTTCTTTGACGAAGTGTTAGCACTTAGAGCAGAGAAAACAGATGAAGGGGTTGTTCGTATGTTGCAGACTGTAAACGATGGCGTGTGGGCTGCGAAAGACCGTTCAGGTAAGTTGGACGAGTGGGAAGAACCAAATCTCACAAATATTATTAACAAAATAAAAGGAGTGAATTAAATGGATTTTATAAGCAACATAGGACTATATCAAAGGTGGCTTGATGCTAAAGAGGGCGAACGTGTCGCTGTAGAAGAAAGGAGGCTTATAGAAGATAAACTAGTGTCTGTATACGGCATAGCACAAGATGCTGAAGGATCTTCTACTTTCTTAGAAGATGGTTACAAGGTTGTTGTTACCAACAGAATCACAAGAAAAGTTGATTCTGATAAGGTTCAACAAATCGCACAAGAATTTGGATTGGCTGACCATGTGTATTCTCTCTTCCGTTGGAAAGCAGAAATTAACGCAAAAATGTGGCAGTCAACAGATTCCTCAATAACGACACCGTTTATAGATGCTATTACAGCTAAACCGGGTCGTCCAAGTTTTTCAATTCAAATTCAAAAGGAGAATGACAATGAAATTTAATGAACAATTTTTACAAGACCCAGATGCAGAAGGTTCCCAATATGGTGTAGTACCAGCAGGCGAGTATGATGTTACAATTTCCGGTGCTGAAATTAAAGCAACTAAAAATGGACTAGGTAATTATGTGGCATTAACATTAGATATCACAAGCAAGGATTTTGTTGGTCGTAAAATCTTTGACAACATTAACTATAAAAATCCAAGCGAGGTGGCTCAAGATATCGGTCGTAGACGCTTGGTTGATGTCCGTAACGCTGTTGGTCTAAAATCACTTACGGACACCAACCAACTCATTGGTGGTAAAATGACTGTTAAGGTTGTAATCAAAAAAGATGATCAGTATGGCGACAAAAACGAGGTAAAGTCTTACAAGGCTTTGGACAGCAGTAAAATGCCAATTGGTGGAAGTGGTTTTGGAAGACCTACCAAACCCGCTGTTGTGGTTGAAAGTGGTAGTAAGATGCCCGGTGCAAAAGCTACTGTAGCGGAACCTGTAGCAGAAGTTATGGTTAACAACTCTGTGGCTGATGCCCCACCAAAGGCGCCTTGGAAGTAAATTTTATAAAGGGGGCGTAGTTGCCCCCTTGTATTAAGGAGTAGAAAATGAATGTTCAACTAATAAAAATATATGGTGACGAAGAGTTTATTAAAACAGTATCTGGTAAAAGTCACGAATCAAATGGTGCTACAATAAAGAACCTTATTAAGTGGGGGCATCTATCTCCACTAGAATTTGCAGATGTTACGTTCCTTGTCACGGCACCGATATTTGTAGCAAGGCAAATAATGAGACACAGAACAGGTAGTTATATGGAACGATCGCTTAGGTATTGCGAAGCAAATATGACATTCTTTACACCTGATAGTAGTAAATATGGGTATGAGATGGCGTATGACATTGCTTATGCTTCATATCAAAAGCTTTTGAGTGGTGGAGCTACAAAAGAACAAGCAAGGGCTGTGCTTCCTGTAGGCTTGTATACATCGTTTTATATGAAGATGGATATGAGAAATTTGACTCACTTCTTACAACTTCGTACAGCGGAAAACACCCAGAAAGAGACAAGAGACGTTGCTAATATGATGTTGGATTTAATAGAACCAACATTCCCAACTATAGCAAAATATATAAGGGGCGAGAAATGAAGATAGATCTAAGCAACCATATAGTAGAACTGATAGATAAGTACCATGAAAGTAAAGTAGAGCAACCAAGGGCGTACCTTGGGGCATCCCTTCTTGGGCATGAGTGTTCTAGGTATTTGTGGTACACTTTCAGATGGGCTTATAAACAAACCTTCCATGGTAGGGTTCTTAGATTATTTCGTAGAGGCCAAATGGAAGAGGAAACTATAGTAAGCGACCTTAGAGCTATTGGTGTTGATATGCGTTATGTAGGTACACATCAGTTAGAGCTTAATATAGCGCCTCACCTCGGCGGGCATCCCGATGGGGTTGCTGTGAGTGGCGTTCCAACGGCAGAGAAAACACCTCATATAACAGAATTTAAGACTCATAATAAAAAGAGTTTTGATGACTTAGTAAAAAATGGTGTAGAGAAAGCCAAGTTTATGCACTATATTCAGATGCAAATATACACAAGGCGAAAGGCACTCACAAGAGCATTGTATTATGCTATTTGCAAAGATGACGACAGGGTATATACCGAGCGCATAAAGTTGGACATTGAAGTAGCTGATAAATACATCAAACGTGGAGTTGATATTACTTTAGCAGAACACGCCCCTAGTAGGATGAGTGAGAATCCTACATGGTATCAATGTAAATGGTGCCCTGCGTATGACCTTTGCCATAAGAGCAAACTTACAAAAGAGGTGAATTGTCGAACCTGTGCACATAGTACAGCTTTGTCAGATGGCACTTGGAAATGCGAGAAGTGGGACGATATTATTCCTACAGAGTTTCAACATAAAGGGTGTCGTTCCCATGTGTTGCATCCAGATTTAGTACCTTGGGAGATGGAGCCTGTGGATGAGTGGAATTGTTCTTACGATGGGAAAACTAATGGCGAAGACGGTGTGAGTAGCTTAGAAATTATTTATGGCGTTATTGGCAAAGTAGCAAGCGAGTTTGATGGTACTATTGAAAGTGGAGAGGGTTCTCCCGGTGGTGAGTTTGGTAGAATTTATAATAAGGAAAGGGATATCCCTAAGGAAGTAAAATAATGGAAGATAAAAATATTACTGTTGAAAAAATGGTTGAGTTTATAAAGACAATGAGCGAGGCAACAATTATTGAGATGGCTTATACAAGTCTTGATCAAACTGACGCAAATGGTTCTTTGAATCCTTTTGATTTTAAAATGCTTAATATATTAAGAACAGAACTTTGTACAAGGTTACAAACAAACGATTACCTGTCCTTATTAGAACGTTTTATTAATTATAAAAAGAAAGTTATCAAGAGGAAAAAGGCGTTGGTATGAGGAGTGTAAGATGATTGAACTTAGATCCTACCAGCGCAAAGCAATAGACGACCTATGGGCGTGGTTCCCTAAGAATGAAGGTCATGTGTGTTTGTCTCTCCCAACAGGGAGTGGGAAGAGTATTTTGCTTGCTGCAATATGTGAAGAGGCTATTACAAACTTCCCAGACACTCGGATTCTTATGCTTACTCATGTAAAAGAATTGATAGAACAGAACGCTAGAGAATTATTAGGATACTTTCCTTTAGCACCTCTAGGAATATATTCGGCTGGTATAGGACTTAAAGAAATAGACAGGATAACCTTTGCAGGAATCCAGTCTATCTATAAACAAGCTAAGAAAGTTGGCTATGTCGATTTGATTGTTGTTGATGAATGTTTTATAAAAGGTACAAAAATATCAACACCATTAGGGGACAAAGATATAGACCTTGTGCGCTGTGGTGATGTGGTATATAATCAAGATGGTGTTGGTGTAGTAGAGTCTATCTCTATAAAACCATCAAAAGATTTATATAAATTGGAGTTTAGCGATGGAACAGAAACAGTATGTACAGGAAGCCATAAATTCTTCACAAAAGAAGGGTGGAGAGAAGCGAAGACCTTGGAGAACGGATCGTATTTTTTTAGCCCAGAAGGTGTGTCCAATTTGTGGAAAAGTATTCAAGCCTTGGATAAACTTCTTGGAAGATGGGAAGATAAAATCAGCGATGCAGGAGTCGCTTTGGGAAAAGCAAAAATGTTGTTCGATATCATGCTCGAAGAAGTTGAACAACCCAATGGGTTCAAAATTTTCAAGGGAGAAAATGAGAAGAACGTTAAAGAGGATGGGGCACAAGCCAATAAAAAGAGGGGGGAACGGGCAATTGCTTCCCTTACCTCAATTAGCACTCCTCCATGCTCTAGGGGTTGGGTGGGAGGCAGAGTTCTCTGTAGCAACTCACATGAGGCACCTGAAAACAGGTTATCCAACTTATTACAAGATAGATATAGTAAACAAAGAGCTTATGATTGGGATAGAAGTAGACGGTTTCTCTCATACGTCTTTGGAAAGGAAGCACAAAGACAGGAAAAAGACAGACTTTTTGGTATCTCTAGGTTGGTCAATATATCGTGTATCGAACGAGAAAGCTATGAATCTGTATACAACCTTCAAGTCAGTGGACACCCTTCTTACTTCGCTAATGGAGTCTTAGTTCATAATTGTCATTTAATTTCACATAAACACGAGGGAACTTATCGTAAATTCATTGATGAACTTACTGTAATTAATCCAAGATTAAGGGTTGTTGGCTTGACAGCTTCTCCTTATAGGCTTGGACATGGGATGATCACTGATAAGCCGGCTTTGTTTGACGATTTAATTGAGCCAATTAGTATAGAACAGCTTGTCCGCCAAGGATATTTATCAAGATTAACAAGCAAGTCTACCGTACAAAAATATGATTTATCTGGCGTTCATAAAAGAGGTGGAGAATATATTGAAAGCGAATTACAAAAAGCTGTAAATACAGATGACAATAATGAGGCCGCTGTAAAAGAAATTTTAGATCGTTCTCATGGTAGAAACCATTGGCTTATCTTTTGTACAGGGATTGACCATGCTGTACAGATACGAGATATTCTCAATAGGAACGGTGTTCTTGCTGAAACATTAAACGCAAAAACACCAAAAGCAGATAGGGATAGAATCTTAGCCGATTATAAAGCGGGTGCAATAAAAGCATTAACTAATACAAATATTCTGACAACCGGGTTTAACTTCCCCGATATAGATCTTATTTGTTTACTCCGACCTACGATGAGTCCCGGGCTTTACTTACAACAAGTAGGGCGTGGCCTTAGATTGAAGTCAAATAAAGGAAATTGCTTAGTTTTAGACTTCGCCGGCGTTGTTCGGCAGCATGGTGCGATAACAAACATAAGGCCACCTAGCAAAAAGGGTGAAGGTGATGGAGTAGCCCCTGCTAAGATATGTCCCCAATGTGACGAAATAGTCCACGCCAGTGTAATGGTTTGCCCAGAGTGTGGCTTTGTGTTCCCACCGCCAACTAAGGAAGAATTGTCGCTTAGAGAGGACGACATTATGGGCGATGGTATTAAAAATTTTAACGTAACATCTTGGGATTGGGAAATAAAGAAGGCCAAGAGTGGTGTGGATATGATAGTTGTATGTTATTATGGTGAAATGACCGAGAAGCCAGTATACGAATATCTCACCATATGGCATACAGGTTACGCAGGTATTAAAGGGATGCAGAAGCTAACGTCAATCCTAAATAGGCTAGGGATGCTTACAGAGGATTACGATGATGTTGCCAAGCTAATTGTAGACGCCGAGAATAAAGACCATCCTACGGCGTTGGCTCTCAAACAACGTGGTAAGTTTTATGATATTGTTGACAAAGAGTGGGGAATAGTCGAAAAAAAGGAAGAGGCTGGTGAAATTGTTACTGGTATATTCCAAGGGGAGGATAACATATGGTTTTGACATGGGATAAGTGGATTAGGGAAAACGGTAGTTTACCTAAGTGTTGTAAATTGTGCATAGGTTACAAAGACGGTGTGTGTTATATTCATGGCCAAGTGCCAAAAGAATATAGTGAAGTCATCACGGAGTGTGGCGATTTTGAGTTCTTTGATTCGATACCTTTTTAAGGAGGGGTTATTATGAAATTTAGATGTTTTTTGAAAGATGTGAAAGTAGGGTCTGGTGATGTTAAAGAGATGAATATTAAGGTACAAGTGGCTGATAAGAGGGCTTTGGAAATGTTAGACATTGCTGGCAAGAGCGGATACCTTGAGTTCATTGCCGATGAGGAGCCTGAATTAGATTTTGATGAAGAGGTTAGCATGGAATAATAAGGTAATGTACCGCATATTGTCAAAATTGCAATGGTGTGGTATATTGTAGGTACATCATTTCTTTGTTGACATTTTACTCCTTTGAGCTGGCTATTTTTTAGCCAGCTTTTTTTGTTAAAACTAGTTGACAACAATAGCATTCTAGTGTATTGTTTATATTATGAATGATAAAAAATTAAAATTAAAAGGTCGCATGGTTACGTATGGCCTAGGGTTAACGGATATAGCATCCATGATAGGAATATCTCTTGCTGCTTTAAGTAATAAAGGAAATGACAGAGCGCCATTTCTTTTTAGAGAGGCTCTGGCCATCTCAAAGATATTGGAAATAAATCCTAATGAGATGGAGGATTATTTCCTGTAAGTAGTAAGGGACTACCTCCTCCCCTAAATATAGATAGACGTAGAGATACGGCAGTTGGTGGAAACCCAGCAAAGGTGTGGCGAGCCTTAAATCGCTTCACAGGGTGATGGCGAAATTGGTAGACGCAAATGGCAGTGAAAGTTGGAAGTGTATACACTATATATGACTGCCGAATCAAACACAACTTATGCAGGTTCGAATCCTGCTCGCCCTTATAAAAGGAGTCACTATGAAAAGTTTTGATGGTGTAAAATACGCAGATACGTTTTGGATAGTAGATAGAATTTTTGGTGGCATGGTACAAATAAGCAATGCTACAAAAACTAAGATAGTTGGCGTTGATTCTTTGGATGAAATTTTTGACGGCAAAGAAGTAGAAGAGTTATTTTTAAGGAGAAGCAAAATGATTGAAGGAACAGAAAAAAAAATGGAAGTTGTGAGTGGGTATCCAAAGCTAATGATTAGTCACGAGCAAGACATGATTGTTCTCATGCTAAGTGAAAAAGATGGCTTTGGAACGGGAGTTTGCTTAGACTTCGGGTTTACCTTCAATGAGGTTGGTGAATATGATACCGAATGGCACATGATAGACTTTGTTGATTATGATGAAGTATTTTGTTTAAGGAATGAACAATAATGAGAACAATTAAAAAAGAAGATAGAGAGCATGAACACTATCAGGATATGCTCAATGAGCAGAAAATTCTTGGCATGAACAGAGCCAATAGAAGGGCTGCTCAAAAAATTATGAATATCGGCTATAGCGCAGATAGACTATCTCAAGAGTTGAAAAGGTTGGATAGTTCGTCATCCAAGGGAAGTCCATTGATAAAGATGTGGAAGTATATTATAAAAAGATTTACAAGACCAGATCCATATTACTTCCATATCCAAAAGTGTGTCAGACCAATGATGTATGTAGGTGAGATTGGTGCTATCCAAGCAAGCTTTGTAAAGTGCGAAAAGATAAGAAAGAAGGGGTAGAATATGGGTAAAAGAGATAGAAATAATGGTGTAGGATTTACGGGGTTACTCACCTTATTATTCATAGCATTTAAATTACTAGGAGTCATAACTTGGACATGGTTTTGGGTACTTAGCCCGGTGTGGATAATGGTAATCTTATTCATATTGTTTGTGGCTATACTATCAATTATTTCGTAATTTATTTAAACACCCTGCTCGTATGAGTGGGTGAATAAGCGAGTTGTAGCTTAAAACAACAGTGAATGTTTTATAGTAGTTGTGCCTACCCTGCGTTGTTTGGTAGACGAGCAGAGGTTATCTGTCGCACAAAGAATGACGTAGGTGTAATGGTTTCAAGAGGTTCGATTCCTCTAACACCTGAAGTAAGAAGAAAGGAGAAACGAAATGAATCAAGTACACTTGATTAATAACATGGAATTTATGAAGGGAATACCGGATAAGTATTACGAGTTGGCGATAGTTGATGTTCCATACGGGATAAATCAGGGTGGTGGCAAAAATCACACTAGGAGAAAACTAGCTACACCAAAAGATTATAAAGATTTTGGAGATACATCAGCACCAAAAAAACAATTCTTTGACGAGTTAATCCGTATCAGTAAAAACCAAATTATATGGGGTGCCAACCACTTCATTAGCAAAATTCCTTATGACTCTTCTTGTTGGATTGTATGGGATAAAAACAACTCTGGAGACTTTGCAGATTCAGAACTTGCTTGGACATCTTTCTGTTCTGCAGTAAGAAACTTTAAGTTTACATGGAATGGGATGCTCCAAGAGAACATGAAAAACAAAGAGTTCCGCATCCACCCCACCCAAAAACCCATAGCACTCTACAAATGGCTTCTCAAGAACTACGCCAAGCCCAACGACAAGATATTCGACTCTCATGTTGGCTCTGGCTCAATCAGGATAGCTTGTCACGATATGGGCTTTGACTTCACGGGTTGTGAGCTAGACCCTGATTACTGGAAGGCTCAAGAGGAACGGTTTGAACAACATACGATGCAAGGCGACTTATTCAGTGGGGAGGAATTGCAAAGGAGTATGCTTTTATGAATCTTAAAGTACACTTTACGAGCGCATCAGACCAATACAGCACGCCATTAGACGTATATATAGCTTTGGATATAGAATTTAGTTTTGACTTTGACCCTTGTCCCCTAATAGATCCTCCGTTATTTGATGGGCTGTCTACCGAGTGGGGGAAGGTAAACTACGTAAACCCTCCTTACTCTCAAATAAAACTATGGTGCAAGAAAGCATACGAAGAGTGGCAAAAGGGGAAAACTGTAGTGATGTTGATTCCATCGAGAACAGATACGAGATATTGGCATGATTATATTATGAAGGCGACAGAAATACGATTCATAAAAGGTAGATTGAAGTTTGGTGGAATGAAGACCTCAGCCCCTTTTCCTTCTGCAATAATTATATTTACCCACCCTGTATAACCACTTATCACAGGTGGGGATTAAAAACACATAAAAGGTCTGTAAAATGTTGTATTGTATAGACATAACCTGAAGGGACTAATAAAGGGGAAACGAAATGAATAGACTGATTAATGGCGATTGCCTGAGCGTGATGGATGAACTAATAGAAGAGGGGGTTAGGGTGGACGCAATAATTTGTGATCCACCCTACTGAACGGAACTACAGCGTGTAAGTGGGATAGTATCATACCGTTTGATGCAATGTGGTTTAGGCTGAACAAACTCATAAAGCCGAATGGTGCAATAGTGCTGTTTGGGAGTGAGCCTTTTAGTAGTTATTTGAGAATGTCGAATATTAAGAATTATAAATATGATTGGGTGTGGGAGAAAAATGTAAACTCTAATTTTATGCTATGCAAACAACAACCATTAAGGCATCACGAAAATATATTATTATTTTATGAAAAACATGGTACGTATAATCCACAAATGGTTGAAGGTGAAGAATACTACAGAAAGAGAGCAAGTAATGAAATATTAGATACAGATAATTTTAATTCTAAGTTAAAAAGAACTGATAGTTTTTCTAGTGAGAGGTATCCGAAAAGCATAATAAAAATTACTAGAGATGAAAGACAAGTACACCCAACCCAGAAACCCGTCAAGCTCATGGAGTATCTAATCAAGACCTACACCAACGAAGGTGAAACCGTTCTAGACTTTACTATGGGAAGTGGTACTACTGGAGTTGCTTGTATCCTCAACAATAGAAACTTCATAGGCATTGAATTAGATGAAGGGTATTTCAAAATAGCAGAAGCAAGAATAGCCGAAGCCAAGAAATCTATTCAACTATCATTATTTTAAAGGAGAAACGAAGATGAATCATGACTTCCAAAAAACAATGGACTTAAAAATAGTTCAAGAAGAACAATATGATGAATATGGCGATGGTGGAGAGACCTCTACTCTTACGCAAAAGAGCGTGTGTTCTATTTGTGGTGAAGCTATGTGGCAAGAAATAGAAACGGAATATGTAAGGGTAGGGAAATGAACCTACAACAAGTAAAAGAAATTTTACAAGAGATCCCAATGATTACGTTGAGAGAGGAAGAGAGGACTATAGACGTTCACTCAACCTGTATATCATATGCTACAAAGAATAGTGTAATTTTGTTGTTAATTTCAGATAAAGCCATGTTGTCAGTTTACAATAAAGACGCCACTTTTCAGGTATCTGTTAATGTTAAATTTATCGAAACATTTAACTACAACATAATTAAGAAAGAGATAAGGGTTGGCTTGAAGCATGGTGGTTTCTTCAACTTAGAATAAAGGAGATGGTATTTAATGAACGTAATAGTAACATATGAAGGGATTGAGTTTCAGGTAGAGGGTAATTGGATACCACATATTACATCAAGCTTGTATGAGCCTTCAATGGATGGCTATATAGATGAGTATTTTATATACCACGAAACCGCTGATTTCACACAATGGCTCTCACAAGAGGCTATAGAGGGGATCCTTTTATTGGCTACAAAAGAGTATTCTGGTGTCTTACATTGCTAGTGTGCTATAGTGTACGGGTAGGGAAACCTACCCTTTTCCTTGATGGGAGATTTAATGAAAGAAAATAAGTTGGTAATAGCTATCACACCATACAGTACAAAAATCGTTGGTACTGTCACAGAAGCTTGCAAAGAGTATGATATTAATTATCGTACTCTTATCAAGTTAATAGAGACAGGTGGTCTTTTTAGAGATAATAAAACGTGTTTTGACGAGGTATACATTGGCAAAGAAAAATAATAACCCTACTACAACCACTACTACTGCTAAATCTAATATCACACGAGTATCTACACTACCATCAATTGACAGACCTCTACCACAAGAGGCAATAAACCACAAACAACCTGTAGCCACAGATGGTCAAGAGTGGGTCTCACGGACAGAGTTTGCCAAACGGCACGGTGTGACCCTTGCTGCGATAACAGCGGCTATGCGAACAGGGCGTATCAAATCTGATGCTATTAGTAATGTACACAGGGGGGCTAGGGTATACCAATACTTAGACTTCCCTTTAGCTACAAAACAGTATTCTGAAACAAGGAGAAAAGGTGCTTCAAGTGGTTATGCTGGTGAGCCTGAAATCCAGAATGCTCGGCAAGTTCTTGATGAGTATAAAGCAAAAAAAGCGAAGTTGGATTACGAAGAGGCCTCTGGTGAACTAATAGAGCGCCGGTCTGCACTGAAATTCATTGGAGATGTTGCTATTGAACATAGAGATCGTATGCGTGGTATACCAGATAGGATTATTCCAAAAATATACGCAGCTGTTCTATCTGGGGAAAAACAAAGCTTTATTTATGATCTTCTTAAAGACGAGTTGGATTCGGCCTTAGGAGATTTAGCCAAGAAAGCAGAAATATATGAGGATGATGAATAACATATGAAGATGAGCGAACTATATAAACTGTGGTCAGAATATATCAAACCACCTGATAACTTGTTGGTCTCGGATTGGGCAGATGCAAAGCGCATCCTACCCGGAGATGCAGCCGAGCCGGGGAAATACCGAACATCGAGGGTAGAGTACCTTCGGGAAATTATGGACAACTTTTCTCTACACTCACCAATTCAACAAACATGGGTGCTTAAATCTTCTCAATCTGGTGTCACTGAAGCTGGCTTAAATTGGGCTGGATATATAGCAGACTATGTAAAAGCTTCTATGATGATTGTGTGGGCAGACGGTAAAATGGTAGAGGAAAACTCCAAAAAGAGAGTAGATGGCTTAATCAATTCAACGCCTACTTTAAAAGAAATATTCACTTCAAAATCATCAAAACAAACAGGTGATTCAAATACCACACATTTCAAAACATACCCCGGTGGTGCTATACAAGTAGCAAGTGCCGGTTCGCCAAACGACCTTGTTTCGAGGCCACATAGATATGCTATGTGTGACGAGATAGACGAGTACAAGTCAAAGAACGTTGTGGACCTTGTTATTAAAAGATTTAGAACATTTGGGACAAGGTGGAAAATACTTGTCTGTAGTAAACCCTCTACCATAAGCGAAAGTATTATGTGGGAGGGTTATTTACTTGGCGACAGGAGAGAATTTCATGTAGATTGTCCATTTTGCCAAGAAGAGTTTTTCTTCGAATGGAAGGGGCTTAAGTGGGATAAGAAAAAACCTACCGACGTGTGGTACGAGTGTCCTCATTGCAAACAAAAATTGAGGAACTTTCAGAAGGATGGAATGATTTCTAAGGGGCGGTGGAAGCCTACGGTTGAGTCTAAAAAAGAGAACTATAGATCTTACCACATATCAGCCCTATATGCTCCTGTAGGATGGACTAGTTGGGAAGATTTAGTACAAGAGTGGCTTACAGCCCAGCACAACCAAAGAGCCTTAAGGAACTTTTACAATGACCAATTAGGCTTGCCATTTGATGAAAACACAGACGCTGTTGACTGGGAAGTAGTAAAATCAAGGCAGGAGTATCATTGGGAAACAGGTGTTGTACCTGACGGGGTTGTCCTCCTCACCGTTGGGGTTGATATTCAAGGTAACCGTATTGAGGCCACTGTGACGGGGTGGGGGCGCAGGATGAACTCGTGGAACATAGACTATAGAGTTTTTGTTGGCGACACAGGAAGCCTCTCTAGCCAATGTTGGTATGATCTTGAAACCTTACTTGGCTCATACTATTCAAAGAATGGCAAAAAGATGCCTATATCCGGGGCGTGTATTGATGCCAACTATGAGACTGCTAACGTCTATCACTTTGTGCGAAGGTATCCACAGACACGAGTATTCGCTATACATGGTTCGGACAACTTACCTGTAGTTTCATCGAGTGCAAAACCGGTAGATAATATTGGTGGGATAAAAATGCGTTCGGCTTTATTCCATTATCAATTAGGTGTATCATATCTAAAAGGAGAGTTAATGCACTGGCTTAGACAGAATAAAGACACAGACGAGTTTCCTTTTGGTTGGATACATACACCGTACGACAGAGATGAGGAGTGGTACAAGCAACTCTGTGCAGAGCGTAGAGAGGTAGTTCCTTCCTCATCTAGCAAGTATGGCTCTAAATTCCAATGGGTGAAGATGAGAGAACGTAATGAAGCATTAGACACCTATATTTATTCAAGAGGAGCGGCTCACCTTATTGGCTATGACCAATGGAATGAGAACCACTTTAACGAAATGTTTAGACTTTTCCCCGACAAAGCCATTGGTGGTGGGGTTATAAAGATAGAGTAGGATTCTAGATGGCTTGCATATAGTGCAAGTACCAAATTGACAAAACGACTCATATAAGGAGATAATACACATATGGCACTAACGGAAGATCAAATACAGATAAAATTAGATGCGTGGTATACAGCAGAGGCTTCTATAGCCACTTCTGGTCAAGAGTATACTATTGATACAGGTGGCTCTAAACGCACATTGCGTAGGGCAGATTTGCAAGAAATACGTAGGTCTATAGAATATTGGGAAGCAAAACTACTAGAAGTCCAAGGCAAGAGGAGACCATTTTATGTCGCAAAAAACTGGTAACAAAATAAATCCTCTAGCAAAAATGATAGATGGGGTAATTGGTGTCTTTTCCCCTAAAGCTGCAATGCAGAGAGATGTCTTCCGCAATTACAAAAACAACCCTTATACTGGCCATAGAACAAAATATGGTTTGAATGGGATGCAAAATCATGGGGAACAAACAGACTACTCGTTAGAATCATTAAGGAGTTTGAGTAGGACTCTTATTGGATACTCTTCCATCGCAGGTGGAGTTGTGAATGTAAAGAGTAGCAATGTTATTGGAACTGGCTTAAAAGTGAGACCTAATATCATATCTGGGTTAACTCCAATAACTACCGAAGAGGCCAAGGAGTTGTCTACTCAAATAGAGGAAAGGTTCAGCCTTTGGGCAAACTCTAATGAACCGGATTTTATGGATCAACATTCTTTTTATGAGCTACAATATACGGCATTTTTCTCTAAATTAGTGTCTGGTGATGTTGCTGTTTTATTGCCATTGGATAAGAACTCTTATAACCCTTTGAAAGTTAGACTTATTGAGGGTGACAGGATTATGAATCCTAATGGAGAACAGAACACAGAAACTCTAGTGAACGGCATTAAGTTGTCGAAATCTGGGAAGCCACTAGGTGCTTGGGTAAACGTAGCAAGTCAAAACGTTCTTTTTAGTGCAGAGAGATTTGTATATGTGCCATTCAAAGGTAAACGTTCTGGTCGTTACAATATGATTATGAACTATACCCAAAAAAGACCGTCACAACTCAGGGGTATCCCTGATATTGCTCCTGTAATAGAAACCATTAAGCAACTAGACAGGTATCTTGATGCTGAATTAGAAGCTACTGTAGTGGCTTCGATGTTTACCGCTTTCATTACAACTGACACAGGGAGCGCAGCTCCTATATTCGGTGAGATGAACTCTTTGGTACCAAGCTCACAGGAAGAGGCAGTTGACGAAACAGCACCTTCTTATAAAATGGCCCCCGGAGCAATGATTCCACTCAAGCGTGGTGAAAGTATTGTTACAGCAAACCCCGGAAGACCTAACGAGAACTTCGAGAAGTTCTTTGATGCGTGTATGAAGCAAGTTGGTATGGCCACATCAATTCCTTTTGAGGTTTTGACACAAACCTTCAACTCTTCCTTTTCGGCTTCAAGAGCGGCTCTCATGGAGTTCTGGAAGTATGTAAGAAAAGAACGATCTTCATTTAGTAGACAGTTCTGTCAACCTATATATAAGGAATGGCTTACAGAAGAAGTTATTTCAGGTAGAATTTCTCTTCCTGGTTTCTTGTCAGACCCTATTATTACAGAAGCCTATTGTGCCTCAGATTGGGTCGGTGTTGCACAAGGTATGATTAACCCTGTGAACGAAGTTACCGCCGCTGAAAAGCGTATCAATATTGGCATCTCTTCAAGGCATATTGAAGCCAGTTCTATAGGACACGATTATGAACAGGTAGCAAGAGACCTCGAAAGAGAAGTTGAAGAGAAGGACATTATTGAGGAAATAGACAAAGACCCCAAAGTAGACTTGGGAGAAAAAAACAAGAAAAAGGGGGATAAGTAATTATGCCAGATGAATTATTGTCAGTACAAGAGTTTTACATAAACAAATTACAAGCACTAGCAACTGAAAGCAACATGAAAGCGTATAACAATGCGCTTGAAGAAATGCGTACGGAAGGCGAGGATGCACTTGATTTAGTAAGGCTTGCAGGGATGAATTATTATAAATTAGACAACACTGCGTATCTTGCTATAAGAGGCTATATCTCAAAGGATTGGTCTTTTGAAACATGGATAAGTGGTGGTCGGCCACTCACACATCTTGTGGCGTTATTTGATGATGCCGAGCAAGATGAAAGCATCGACACAATTCAGCTTATGTTTGACACGCCCGGTGGGAGTGTATCTGGTGTAAGTGAGTTTTTTGATATTATAAATAATTCGAGCAAGAAAGTGTTAGCACACGCTCAAGGTACGTTAGCTTCGGCTGGTTATTGGCTCGCTTCAGCGGCTGATTCAATTACGGCAACTAAGACGAGTATCGTTGGCTCAGTAGGAGTTATGTTAGAACTAGTTGATAGGTCTAAGATGGACTCAGAAAGGGGTATTAAACGGTACACATACAAGTCGACAGGGGCTGAAATGAAGAACGTTGAACCGGGAAGTAAAAAGGCGGACGAACATTACCAAGCGTATGTGGACTCTGTGTTCGACATTATGAAGGGTGATATTGCAAAGGGTCGAGGAATTGATCCTAATGATGTCGCTGACAAATATGGTAACGGAGCAGTATTCGTAGCATCTGAAGCTGTGAGCCGTGGAATGATTGACAAGATTAACAACAAGTCGATTTTGGCTGATGCTAAAGACTCTTCAGTTGAAGAGAGTATTATAACGAGAGGAATAATTATGGCAGATAAAAAGGTAGAAGCCTTAGTGGAAGCACCTATCGCAACAGCAACTGTTGTGGTTGATGAAAAAGCTATTTTAGCTTCAGAAAGAAAAAGGGTATCTGATATATCAGCTCTTGGTTATGGCGAAGTTACTGCAAAAATTGTAGAACAAGCTATTGCCGAAGGTTGGGAAGTTGGTGTATCGGCTATTGCAATCAATAAGGTAATTGTTGAACACAGCAAAGCCGTGGCAGTAGACAGAACAAAAGATGCAGAAGTATTAGATGGAATCACAGGTAGCTTAGAAGGCGATGAAGATATTCCAGATACTACCAATGCTATTGGGATGTCAACAAACGCCATAAATAAAGCTATGGATAGAGAATTGGCTAAAATGAAAGGAGATAAATAATGGCAGATAATGAATTTGCAACCATCTTACTTGGTGGTAACGTAAACAGTAAGAAAGTTACTGTTTTAACAGGAAACACTCTTGTCAAAGGTGACGTTGTGGCACAGACCGCCGCAGGGACTGCTGATTTAGTTGGCACTGGTGTAGCTACATACGCTATAGTCCTTGGTAAAGTATACAAAAAAGGCGAGTATAAAGTTACTTGTAACACAGCAACAAACGGAGGAACTGCCGGTGTTTGTTCGGTTTATGACCCTAGTGGAAGTTACCTTGGCGTACTCACTATTGGTACCAAATTCGAGAACCCTCAAATCGACATCACCATTACAGAAAGCACTGACCTTGTAGCAGGTGATGTTGTTACTATTACTGTTGCCGGGTCCGGCAAGTATGTAAAAGTAGATAGCGCTTCTGTTATTGGCGGAGTTAAACCAGAAGGGATCCTTCTTGCTGACGCAGACGCTGCAAGTGCTGACGTGTTGAGTGCAATGTGGATTACTGGTGAGTTTGACCAAGCAAAGCTTGCTGTTGGCACAGGAGAAGTGGCACAGTATGAATTAGAATTAAGAGGTCTTGGAATCATCTTAAAAAGCGTAAGCGGAGGTAACTACTAATGGGCACTACTTTAGATATTTTTGATAGAACCAAAATGACAAAAATGTTCACAGAATCAAAGGTTCCAACAATGTGGCTCGTGAATAAATTCTTCTCGAACCCAAACTCTGTCACAGAAATGACAGCAGGTACGAAAGTTATTATAGATAAAGTAAACGAAATTCGTTACAAATCTGGATATACAAAACGTGGCCAAGAGGCAATTCTTGTTGGCAGAGCAGGGTACGATACTTCAAGCCATACACCTCCTTTCATTAATGAAAAGATTCTGTATGATTTTGAGAATGACTCAGTTCGTGTCGCAGGGAACGTTCCTTTTGGTGGCTCTGTGGATAGCGCAGACCAAGCAGTTGGTGAACTTCGCAAGAACACAGAGGAACTAAAACGCAGATTCATGAGAGAACTTGAGTTCCAAGCAGCATCAGCAATGATGAATGGTAAGATTGTTGTCGATTCTGGCGAAGAATTTGACTTTGGTCTTTTAGGAACTCATAAAGTTACAGCAAGTCCACTATGGACTGGGTCTAGCCCAACCATTTTGACAAACCTTTCAACGGCTGCTTCTTTGAACGCCAAAGATGGTGGACTTCCTTCTAATACAATTATTATGGGGAATACTGCTTGGAATGCTGCAATCAAAGATGAGAAATTCTTGGCTCAATTCAACCAACAGCGTATTGCTTTTGGCAATTTAACCGAACCAAGATACGAGCAAGACAACAGAGTATCATGGAAGGGTGTTTTAAACCTTGATGGTGCTTCTTGTGATGTATGGTTGTATGAACAATGGTATTTTGACGGTTCAGATACTGTTAAATATATCAATGACAAAAAGGTTTGGATTGGTTCTGACATGGCTCGTTTTGATAAATACTTTGCAGGTATCTTTGATGCCAAAGCAGGGAGAACATTCAAAGGCGAGTATATCATCGACCAGTTTATACAAGAAGACCCAGACGGGATCTATACTAGACTTCGTTCTGCACCTCTCCTTGTACCTGTGGAAATTAACAGTTTCTCTATCCTGACTATTACCTCTTAAAGGAGCGTAGCATGAGCGTATTCGATACAGACCTTCGTAGTATTATTCAAGCAGAGTTCGCTATAGGAGTTCATATTGTTCAAGGCACACAAACTTGTGATACCTTTGGAATATTTGACAACCCTACATCGGACGACGATAGGATTAAGGGAACTTATACTATCAATAAACGTGATGCAAGAGTAGTATTATTTGCGCTAGATATTGAGTTTGAAATAACCGATGAGGCTGTTTTGACCATAGACGGTGAGGAGTATCGGGTACGTAATGTTGCCCCGGATAATACAGGTAGTATTGTTATTAGCTTAAAGTAGCAAGGAGAAGAAAGTTATGAGTAATATGGTAAAAATGACCAGTGAAGTTAGATATGAGGACTTCATCAAATTTACAGGTATGTATCGTAGCTTTCGCTCTAAGCTATTATATGGCATGGGTGCCGACGCCTATAAGGTGTTGTATTCAAGCTTTGTCGCTGGCCAAGAGTTGCGCTATCATGTTGTGAAATTCAAGCAAGGTAGCAAGACCCGGCACAATGCGTATTTTAGTATGACCGGGAACAATTCAGACCGTTTGACTTTGAGGTCTAACCCAATGAACTTATATGAACATGGGTTTACTCAACAGAACGGTAGAGTCGAAAGACCACGGATGGTGCTTACTCAAAAGCTTCCTGCTATTATGAGGAGCAGAGCTGAGATGATCGCCAGAAAGGTCGATAGGGAGATGCAAAGTGAATTTGATAAAATTAGTATTAAGTAGATTAAAAGAGTATACAGAATTGGGCTTAAACCCTCTTCTTATAGATGCTGGGCTTAGTACTGTAAGTGTCTTCAGAAACGCACCTGTAGTTCCCCGAAAAGATACTAGAATGATTGGCATTGTTACTTCGCCAGAAGAGGGCGCAATAACATACGAACAAGGGTTTATATCATTTAAAATAACGATAGATTTGGTTCTATCTCAAGAAGATGATATTGAAACTGACGAATTAAAAACTAAATTGTATGACTACGCAGACGTGCTGTTTACCTTTTATGAAGGAAGAATATTTGAACACGGAGAAACAAGGGTCATGTCGTTAGCAGTATTCCATCAATTTAACGGAACGCCACCGGAGATAGTCTTAGAACTTTTAGTGGCGAAAGATTATATATGTTAAAATCATAAGAGGAGAAAAATTATGAGTGAACATTCAGTAGCTGGGAAAAGAGCAAGAATCTCTATTGGCGTAAAAGGGGCTGTATTAACGACAGCCGCAGAACTCGTCAACGGTTCTTATTATATTATAGGCACAAAGGGTGAAACTGGTGTTACAGCTTTGCCATTAGCAATCCCTATAGGGAGAGTTTTTCGACCAACAGCAGCTACAGCAATTACATTAGCTGCAGGTGACAATGTTTATCCATTATCATTTAGTGTTTTGTGCATTGCAAAAGACAAAAGCATTTCGTATGCCAAGGGTGAACTTGATGCAACCACAGACGGTGACGACGTTATGGATTATATCTCTAACGAACTCCCCGAGCAGAGTTTCACTTTTGCAGGAAATAATGCATTAGATCCTACTCTCTTGAAAAAGTTTGAGTCACAATTCGATGTAGTCATCACAGATGACGGCTCAGGAACTTATACGGTTTCTGATATTAGCCATGATATTATCTGGTTCAAGATTGATTACTCGGAACAGAATCGTGCTACAGGAGATTTAATTAAAGCGAAGATTGCCCCTGCAATTCTCACTTCATTAGATGTGAACGCACCAATGAATGGCATCCAAGACTTTTCTATTAACGGTAGATTCAAATCTGCTGACGAAGATGGTCACAGAGGTGCATTGTACTATGGTATTCAACTTGCTCCTGCCGAGGCATAATAGTAATGAATTGGTGGGGGAAACCCCACCTTTGTATTAGGAGATGTATAATGATATTAGAAGTAGAAAAAAGAAAGGGAGTATTCCCTAGGCTGAAATCTAATGGGAAATCTGTAGAGAATGTTTCATTCTTGAATAGATATTTTTGTGAACACAGCCAAACATGGAAGAGTGTATTTGAGGTTATGGAAGTAGCCTATGTAGCTGAAGTAAAGCCGAGTGTAGCAAAAAGAGGCATAGTAAAAAACGGCGTAGAAGAGGTAGTAATACCTATGGCTAAGGAAAATGTAGTAAAACCGGCAACTAAGAAAAATAAAAAATAGATACTTCTTTGGAAGCAAGAAGTAATCTAAAAAGGAAAAACACGCATGAAATTAAAAGGCAAGTTAATCACAGAAAAGACAAGAGCAGAATTGATGAGTACTTTTATACCAGACCAAGGTATATTTGAAGATATGAAGGAAGAGGACAAGCCTATTATTACTTATAACGCACTTACAAGCAGTGAGTATTCACAAACCTTCCTTAACATGGGGATGCTAAACTCATCCAAAATAGATTTTGTGGAACTCGTTATCCCTCGTATTGTTAAAATTGAAAACTTAGAACTTGAAGATGGCACTAAGATTATCACAGGTGAACAACTTGGTAATATAACAGCAAGCGATGCGGTAATGCACATTATCTCTGGCCTTGGCTTTAAGCTAATTGAAGCCGGACGTTACACGGAAACAGAAGTAAAAAACTAACCATCGGCTTTCAGATAGCATATCGGGGTCTATTTGGAGCTGATTTTGAAGAAGAATTTCGTGATGAGATAAGAGAACGCATCCCCGGTATGGAACTCTATAACGAAGAAACCAAGGAGTATGATTGGAATTACCTAACGGTTAGCCCTGATGAAATTGAAGAGTTCAACACGCCGTTCATAAGAGGAGCGCTTAACTTGTACAGAACGTTTAAAGCATGTGGCATAATGCCACATGGTGGTGGGTACTTACACGAGAAACCAACGGTAATAGAGGTGTACACTATGTTCGATTATCTTTCCCACAAGATGGAAGGTTGGATATATGAGAATAGCAAGTACTTATAACTAAGTGGGGGAAACCCCACTTATATTGGAGAGCATAGCAATATGAAGATTGAAACAGTATTCACCGCAAAGAATCTCACTAAAGGTGAATTTACGGAGATGAGAAAGGGTTTCTGGCAAACAGAGAAAGAGCTTAAATCTGCAGAGAAAGCCTTTGGTCGTTTCAACCTAGAATCATTTAACAGGTCATTTCAAAGAACATCGGCCTCTTTTGGACTGTTCAGAGAAAAGTCTGAAACAGCTACAAAACAAATGCAAATGTTTCGTAAACAAGCTGAGAAACTTGTGCGTAGTGGGATAGACCCACAGAACGAGGCAGTAAGGTCTCTAAAAAGTGCGTATGAGAATATACGTGTAGAAATGGCTAATGATCAGTTCAATACTATGAAAGATCGCATGGGTAAAAACGCAAACGTGATGTCTTTGACAGGCAATAAGGCTGATGTTCTTCGTGGAAACATGGCGTTTCTTAAAAAAGAGATGCAAAACCTTGTAGCCCTTGGAATAGACCCCCAAGATAAAAGAATGCAAGACTTGTCTGGAAGATATAAAACGGCTGTTAAAGATGTTAGGAAATTAGATAACAGTTTTGGCTCAATATCTAAGCGAATGGGGACACTCATAAAATCATTTGTTTCTGCTCAGGCTGTTTTATACATAGTTATGAAAGCATTTAGGGCAATAACAGGTACTTTCAGAGATTCAATGAAAGTAGCAGCAGACTACGAAGAAACAATGAACTTGTTCTATACTACATTTGAAAAATCAGCAACAAAAGCATCTGACGCCGTAGCCGATTTATCCAATCGACTTGGCTTCGCAGAGTCTACAGCAATGGATGCTCTAGGTGCTGTTGGTGATATGGCTATTGGTTTTGGTGCTACAGACAAGCAAGCGTTAGATTTAGCAAAAACGGTAACAGAACTTACTATAGACCTTATGTCATTCAAAAATATAGAAGGAGATCTTACTGAAAACGTTTCAGCCTTTACATCTGGATTGCTAGGTAATACCAAAAACCTTAGAAGGTACGGTATACTAGTTAGAGATGCAAACGTTGAAGCAAACCTTTTAAGAAAAGGCTTAGGTGATCTTACTGGCGAAGAAAGAGAATTAGCAAAAGTTCAAGAGAGATTGAATATAGCTATAGCTCAATCACCTAAAGCTCTTGGTGATATGGAGAAAACATTAGACTCTACTATTAACGTTACTAGACAACTCAAGGAAGAGTGGAAGAAAACGATGGAGTCTATAGGTGGTATTGTAAATACAGTTTTAACTCCGATTAAAAGAGAATTGTTAGGCTTTTTAAAAGACATAAATAGTATATCTGATGAGCTTAAAAATATTCAAGATAAATTAGAAGTCGGTGCCGTTGACGAATCTACTATTACTCAGCTAGAAAAAATGCTTGATGTTTTAGAATCTAAAGCACAAGGATCTATGGAAGGTGAAAGTTTTTTAACAAAATATGCTAAAATAGTTAATCCTTTATGGCGTGTTCTTGGCATGGGTAAGGCAAGCAAAGACATGAAGGAAGCGGGAGCTTCGTTAGTCCTTGTTAGAAAAGCAATTGAAGACGCAAATAAAGCAGCCGAAAACACAGCCCTTAGAGACGTGATGAAAGCGGCAAAAGACAGTGCAGACGATTTACTGTTCTCACTTACTCCTCTTATAGACACCCTTAATAAAGATATTGCTGGATTAAAGACTATAACAACTCTTGAGGGTGAAATATCAGGGGAAGAGTATGATAGGGTAAAAGCTACTACAGAACTTAATAAATTATATACCGATAGGGTTAACATTGCCGAAGATTTAGGAGACAGCAATAGAGAAATCTTAGATATTATAAAAGAACAAAAAGCTGGACAGCAGGCAATTAACGACTATTATGATAGGCGTGTTGCTTATCTCCATGAAGCCTCTACTCTCGAAAGGATTATTACTCAAGAAACTGCTGCACAAAGTGCCATAGAAGCGGCTCGTGTTAGCTCTGACCAATTCCTGAATAAGCCAGAAGGAATTAAGGGTATGAAGAATCAAATAGAGTTTGAAATATCACTTATTGGTATGAGTGATACAGAACAAAAAATGGCTAGATTAAAACAAGAAACCAATGCAATGTTTGGTGAGGCAAATGCAGAGCAGGCAAACTCTGTATTAATGGCTAAGGAAGCTATTGAGGCACAAAGGGACGTTGTAACAGGATTGTTGCAAGAAAGGAAATTACTTAAAGAAAGGAACGCTTCACAATTAGAGTTTGAACAAATTGGTAAAAAAATTAATGACGCTGTTGCATTGCGTAAGGGTTTAATAGAAGAATCAAAAGAAGTTGTAGACGGCATGAGTGATGTAGAAAAGGCAATTCTTTCCTATATGGAATCTCGTGTTGACTTGTATGAAGCTCAATTAGAAAGCGCTGAAAAACTCACGGCAGAGGCTAAGAAAAAGGCCATTATTGATTCTGCAGAATCTGCTAGAATAGCGAAACTCATTGAACAATACAAGGTTGTTGCTGATTTATTAAATCCTGATAGAAACCAATCATCGGCAAAAGAATCATATGAAGAAAAAATAGCCGCAATAGAAGCTACACAGACTATTGAAGAAGCCGCATTTAATCCATCCAAAAAAGGTATTGCAATGGCCACAGCTTTTGATGACTACCTTCGTGAAGAGGAAGTTGGTAAACTTTGGGCTGAGGCATTTGAAGGCAACATCACTCTTGGCGAAGCAGCGAAGGGAACAGCACAGCAAGGAGGATTTGGTGATGTTGCACAAATATCCATGTCATTAAACCCTATGACCGCCTTCATTAATCTCATTATGGAAGTGGTTTCTGAAATGGAAGGCTTTGCAGAAGTAATGGGCTTTGGGAAAATGATATTGGCTAAAATTTTGAAACCATTAAAACCTGTGTTAAGTTCTATATTATCCATATTGAAAATTTTTGACCCAGTTATAGAGATTCTCACTTTTACTATGAAATTAGTATCATCTGCTTTGCTAGTCCTATTGTACCCGATAGAACTGGTGGTTGCTAGTTTAAACTGGCTTTGGAACTCTTTGGAAGTTCTTATAAATAATATTGGAATATGGGTGTATAACTTGCTCCATCTGTTCAACAAGAAATCTTACCAAGAATTTAGTAAACTTGGGGATACTTGGGCTGAAGTTACAGATAGATTCAAAGAAAGGATGACAGACCTTTGGAAACCATTAGATGACGTTACCGATTCAGCAAAAGAACTTGCTAATGCATTAGATGAGTTGCAAGGATTGTATAAATCTGGTGCTATATCTGGTAAACAACTTGAACAAAGTGTTACTAATATAACGGGAGTTGCTCCTGATTACGCAGCAGCCGGTGGTGCCAACTTTATGACAAGTAGACCAACGATGATACTGGCAGGAGAGAATGGCAGGGAGCATGTAAATATTACACCTGCCCCAAAAAGCGGAGGAAGGAATGGAGATATTACTGTTAATATTAATGGCTCTAGTGGTGACTCTCGTAGCCTTGCAAAAGAAGTAGTAAATGAAATACGAAGAATGGATAGGATTGGATATAAAGTAGGTTAAATACCGGTAGCTGTAAGTAGTAGCAAGATATAAGGAAGCAGAAGCATGAGATATAATTTTACATATGAGATACTCCTACCCGGAGAATCTGTGTATGTTGATATTACAAGTATAGTAGATAGCAGACAAAGCAGGGAGACAATGCGTCTCACCTCAAACGATCTTAGGTCGATGATAGACACATTTGATTTTGTTATACAGCCAAAGAAAAAGCTGACTACATTCTCAAAAGAGTATAATTACGACTTACCTACAGCTAGTGGCCTTGAGGTGGAAACCTTCACTAGCGAAGGAGTAGAGGATGAGTATACATTCTCCAACAGGGACTCAGCGACACTTACATCCTCACTAGTGCTTGCTATACAATCTATTGAGAAGGTATTAGTCCGTATCACAATGGGCGTCAATAGAAGGTTCACAGGATATATACGTCAAGATTTTAGCCAAAACATATCAAGATTTGCTAGAGAGTTTGCCGTTACAGTGGAAGATATGTCATTTCTTTTGGACGATAATATTGCAGAGTCTTTTCAATATCCTGAACTCATAGATTCACCTCCCTATACTATATTTAACCCATCTAATACAGCAAGATCAATTATCCATATACTACTTGCTATGGCAGGGTACGGACTTGATGATATATCAGCTACCGAGGTAATAGCCGACACAGTGTTACATGTTTCCCATACCATCACAGATGAGCGATCGTACAGAGATTTCATAGACACTTTGCTCTATGAACATGGTTATGTGCAATTCTTTGACAGAGATGGCAAGTGGAACTATAAAAAAGTAGATATTAGTTATATTAGCCCGGAATATACAGTTAAAGACCAGATGCAAAGTAATTCTTTCAACTATTCTGGCAATGATTCTTCAAAGGATGGCGTAAAGCTAGAGTGGAGTACCCCAGAAAAAGTAGAAGATGCTAGACTCTATATGGAAAGTTTACCCATGAAAGAGGGTATTTTTACAGGACAAGAAATACTTGCAGGTGAATACTTTCCTCCTACCGGCGACATTGAAGAGATATGGCAAGAGTTTACAGAAAGCTTTTTAGACAGGCCTTATATTAAGTTAGATGCAAGGCTTAAGAATAAAGATATAACTCTAATTGCGACAGATACTGTTGTCCCAGACATTGTAATGAGCAGTGGTATATCACAAGTTGGAACAGCAATAATAGACCCAAAAAGAGCCAAGTTTCTATTTCAAAATACAGGGGAAACCACACAAAAATTATTTAGATTTGACATCATTGGTAATGCCTTAATTAGAAGCCAAGTAAATACTATAGTATCACCTGCTACGGCAAAAACGCCAATGGAATACACTACTGAGTTTATCTTCGACAACACAAAGGCAACAAGGCTTGCAAACAACCTATCAAGGTTCACCCGTTTCAGCAAAATACAATACTCATGGTCAGAATTGGATGACAGAGAAGCAGGACTCGTTGTAAGAATTAATCCTACTTTTGAATTAGATAGCTACGCCATAATCACTGAAGTTGAAAGAGTATTTTATAATGGAACAGTCGGTAGTAGCCGTATATCTGCTATAGGTATAAGGGCTTATGAAGAATTAGCTATGAAAACAACAATAAGTACTTCTACGGCACAAAAGGCTATAGGGGCTTCACAGGGAATAGACCTTAGTGACGCCGCCGCCAACGAAAACATCCTTACACCTTTTGAGAAGCGTACCCTTAAAGTTACCTACGACAGTTGGACTAGTGAGAAGGCCGTGTTTATTGCTAGTGCTGATGAAAGGAATATTTCTAGGGTTGCTTATGAGGACGCCTACGATGCTGTGGAAGCTTATGTTGACTCGGTAGATATGTTTGTTGATATGAGTGTCAATACAAACATAGAAGGTACTGTGTGGGATGGTCTAAAAGGTGATTATCTTACAGAAAGAGCCTATTTAAGAGGATACATAAGTGACTTTGATGCAAGTGAATTGACATTATATACTAGTAGTAATGTTATTAATGTATCTGCAAGAGATGCGTTATTAACAGACTATATAGAGTTTGAAGTACAGACAACTATTATACCCACCACGTCTATTACTTGGAAAGCGTATAATGGTGGGTCTGAAATATCAGGTGTGCTCATTGATTTAGTAACCCCTACAGAGGGGAAGAAAAGATTAGATTGTTCGGCATTACCATATTTGACAATAAAGTCTCTCACAGTAGAGGCTACTATAGCCTATGGTGGAAAAACATACAGAGACGTTCAAGCCGTTGCAATAGCAAAATCAACACTTATCACAGCTGTTAATTTCGGTGGCGTTAAGCTTGTTCCTACTACCACCCCCGATGGAGAGTCATTAGCTACAGGTGACTACTTCTTATGGGCTGATGATAGTACAGCAACTTATACAAAAGGTCAGATATATGTATACAATGTTAGTAGTTGGCGTGAAGCAACAGAAGATGCTGGTGATGGCGACCTTGTAATGACATTGTTTGATTCATTTGCGAACTTGGATAATGATGTTGATTCAAGTGTAATAGGTAATGCTGTTATTAAGAAGCTGGTGGCGATTGACGCATTTATACAGAACCTACAAGCAGAAAATCTAAAAGCTGGAACAGGCGATGGTACGACTGGATTCCGTTTCAGAGCGCAATCTCATGAAGATATGGCGGTTGGGGCAGACCCAGTATTTGATATATGGATGGATAATGAGAAACTATTTGAAGTTGTAGCCTCTGGTACAGATAAGGGGGACATACTCATAGGCAACTATGCCACTGGTAAGGGTGTCTGGTATGATAACTCAACAGGGGAGTTCAAGGCTAAGTTCTCTCAGATAAGGAATGTATTGCCCTATGATTTCAGTGACTCACTAGATACATATACCCCACTTGTGGTAGACTTCTTCATACCTACATCTACTGTAAATATAATAAGCATAAAGGTGAACCTAAAAAGCTCAAATTATAGGGCGTATTCCCAATCATTGGCTTTTCAAAGTGATAGTGGTATGTTTGGCTTGAGCACTGAGGCCACTACACCTAGTATAAGCTTTTCAACAAGAGCAGGAACAACAGGGAGTGTGTATGATCATTATCATACTTATACGAAAATCACAGGTATTTATGGCTTTTATGGTAGTGGTGCACATTCCCATTCACTTTCTACAAATTCTTATTCATCTACAGGGAGTACAAGTGCAGGAGGGGATTACCATTCACACACATATGTAGAAGTCACCGGAATTACAGGGAATGGTTCCCATACACATAGCCTTACATCATCTACAGATAATACATCATCAACCGGTGGTCATTCCCATTCCTATGAAATGATGGATGACATATCAGTTGGTAGCCATACTCACCAATTTAGTATTAGTCATAGTCACGATATAGTATTTGGTATTACAGAAGGTACTTTACCAACCGGTGTGAATATGTATATTGATAATGGTTCCGGATATGGTAGTGCTATATACCTAGGTTCCACAACTATCCTTGCAAGTGACCTAGACATAGCCGCATACATCTTAGGTACAGGATGGAAAACACTGAAATTTACTTCCGCCACAATGGGAAGGATAACAGGCCACGTTATAGCAGAAGTGGATATAACAGTTTGATAAGTAAGATGAGGATAAGGTGTAGGGACATCCCTACCTTTCAAATAAGATTCACAGTAAAGGAGGAATTAAAATGAATAACAAAATTAAGAAGCAAGAAATACAGTGGACAGCAGTAAAGCAATCATTACCGGAAGAATCATGTCTGGTAATAATTCGGGTGATGGTTGAAAATAATCTTGATGTAAAACTTCCTGATGGAATGGAACCAGATACTCTTGACAAAAATTATGTATCTATTGCTTTTTACGATATGAGAGGGAAGATATTCATTACAACAGATAAAAAGCCTGAATTCTGGATGGATGAAGGGACGGGGGGTGCTACTGCATATATTACTGGAGCAGTTAGCCATTGGATGAAACTGCCCAAATTCAATGAAAAGGAATATCACTTCACAAGAAAGTTTTCCAAGTACCATAACGTGACCAACTTTAGGAGCAATTAGATGAACACCTGCACTACTATGACCATCAATGAACACATTTTTACACCAACCCTTGTTGTACCTTTTACAAGTTGGCTATTGAAAGAACCTGTAGTGTCATTTACAATAAACTGTAGAACATCTATAAGAGAATTTACACCATATACAAACGAATCAGGCATAGAGACGTTCTTTACCGATGGGGTTGAAAAAGAGTATGGTTGGGATGAGATAATTAGGAAGTAGTCACCTAGACCCTAGGCCACCTACCTGCCTACCATCCCCACTTTTTACAAGGAGCAATTATGATAGTGAGAAAATTAAGCAACTTTTACAAAGGATCTACTTTCTCTTTTGACGTAGTAATAGCCATAGATGGCATACATCAAGACATTACGGGAGATTCCGTAGAACTTATACTTTCCTATGGCGATACAGCCATAAACTTTACAGCTGATGTTTCTGGTGGTGTAAATGGTATTGCAGCATTTACTCTAACAGCCACAGAGACCGATATTACTTCAGGGTTATATAACTATGAAATTAGATGGACTTCGGGAAGCAACGTGCAGAAAATAAAAGATACAGTACAAGTTTTAGCATAAAAACGAAAGAAGGAAACAAGCCCCATTAGGGCAAGGAGAAAGTAGCAAATGCCTAGATATAGTGAGAATAAGAATATAGCCACAGGAAAGGTTGCAGGGATGCTTGTTGGCGTGGAAGATGTAACTAAGCCAGTTGAGGAAGATCGTATGCAACAAATGGTTGCAGACAAACTTCTTTTCAAAAGCGAAGTGAAAGATAATAGAACTAGTTCTGATATAGATATTCCTGCTTCGGCAAACAGCACTAAACTCAACAAAGACGAAATAGATATTGTCAATGGTGTGGTGGGTATTTCTGGTTCAGTCTTAAAGAAAATTAAGGACAATGCAGAGAATGCAGATTTTACTGACACAAGTGGACTGGCTTCACTTACACTTGCCAATGCAATTAATGAGATATACGCAGAGAAGGCTGTTGCTAGTGGGTTAGCTTCTTTAGATGCCACAGGCAAAGTACCAGCTAGCCAATTACCTGTATCAGCTATGGAGTTCAAGGGTGCGTGGGATGCTTCTACAGAAGCCTACCCTGTATCCCCTAATACTGGCGATTATTATATTATATCTGTTGCAGGAACTATCGGTGGTGTAGCCTTTGATGTTGGTGATGCTATTGTATATGATGGAACAAATTGGCAACACCTCAATAAAGTAGAAATTGCAGAAGAAATATCATTAACCAGCACGTTATATACTGCTACTAATGTTAAATTAGCATTAGAAGAAATAGCAGGTACAGGTCGGGTCAATGAAACAGTCAAGGGTAATGCTGATGCGATAGACACTCACATTGCTGATGTTAGCAACCCTCATGCTGTTACCAAGGCTAATGTGGGGCTTGGGAATGTTGATAATGTAAGTGATGCAGATAAGCCTGTCAGTGATGCACAGGACCTCATTAATGATGAAATCAAAGGTGTAGGCTGGACTGATGAAACGGTCAAGGGTAATGCTGATGACATAGACACTCTTGAAGCTGATGTAAACACTGCTGGCTCAGTACTCAAATCTATAAATGACAATGCCGAAGATGCAGTATTTACTCCTGTTGGTGGGATTGATGCTGTTACGATTGGTGGAGCGTTGGGGGAAGTCGATGCCAGAGTAACAGCCATTGAAGGATTCAACGTTACCTCTTGGGCTGAGGTGCAAAACATTTTACGAGAAGGAATAGCCTCCAATTATTTCACCGTTGGTGACCAATTTGTTATACCGTACAACGGTGTAGATTTTATATGGAATGTTATAGCATTAGACCATCCTCTAATGACTCCTGTTGATACGGATTACACTCACACCCTAGCGTTACAACCACAAGGCGTATTGATGAACGCACAGTTTTCAGCACCACAAGCAATTTACGGAAGCACAGAAGAGTTAGCAATAGGTACTCATGTTTTTATACTTAACGGAGTTAAATACCAAGTAACAACTACTGTGGCAATGCCAGCAAACGGGGTATTAGTTGGTGGGGGGTGGACTGGTTATATTCCTTCAACAATGACAGTTTATGGAGCAGATAGAGTAACAGTTCTTGAGAGTGGGTTATCTATAACAGTATCTACGGAAGATGTCACTTTAGCAGAAGTTAATAACCATGTGCGTTGTCGCTACGGCTCAAATAATCCAGTTGATAACGCTTTACGTCAATTCTTGAATAGCAACGCATCTGTATTCAATTGGGAACCACAAGGATTGTATGATATGCCATCTTCTTACGCAGGTACAGGTGGGTTTTTATATCAACTCGACCCAGAATTAGTTGCTGTCCTTGGAGAAGTGGAAAATAAGGTTGCTCTAGCGTCTTATGATGGTGGTGGTCAAGTTACAGTACAAGATAAAGCATTTTTATTATCAAGAGTTGAAGTTGGATTCGGTACAGAAGGAGTGACAACTGATGAATCAGTGTATGAATTTTATGATGGTGCAACAAATGCTGAAAGGATTAAGCTGTTATCAGGTTCACCTCGCTATTGGTGGCTTCGCTCTCCTCACGTTTCTTACACTTATTCTGTTCGTTATGTTCATACTTCTGGAGTTTTGATCAGCAACCGTGCTTACAATTCTTTTGGTCTCTCCCCCGTTTGCGTTATTGTGTAAATTTATAGGAGATAAAAAATGTATAAAAAATTAACAGTTGCAGAACAACTAAGAAACGAACAGTCTAAAAACAACGAGTTGCTCGGCAAAGTGGCAGAGCAGGAAATAGCTATTTTTGAATTAGCACAAATCATATCGGAGGCACAAAATGTTGAAACTGTATCTGAATAAAATTATGAACGGTGAGATAAATACACAGACTCAAGAAGTGTGGTGTGTTGCAGATGTCCCATTGCTTTGGAGAACAC
>Ga0307928_10000327_pt1 | contig 35908 bp, 43 predicted proteins | sample AceLakmetagen232_FD_201815 | JGI IMG/M metagenome (GOLD analysis project Ga0307928, IMG submission 201815) | Saline water microbial communities from Ace Lake, Antarctica - #232 | ecosystem: Environmental > Aquatic > Non-marine Saline and Alkaline > Saline | place: Antarctica: Ace Lake... | reverse complement strand
ATGAGGTAACTGTTGTGGCAGTTAGGGTTACGTACAAATAAAGCGCGCAACCACTCAGGTCCATATGTGTTGGCAAACCAGTGGTACCCCCACGGACCGGCCCCAAACCAAGGGAAGTGTGGGAAGAAATGGTAAAAAGCCTCATACTCCTGCCATCTCCCGCACGACAGCAGGTAGTCCAGCTTCAACGCCAGCGCCACGAACCCTGCAATCGCGATACCTAGTAGCCCCCACCGCTTCCAGCGACGCGTCAGCAGGGCATAGAGTGGCAAAATGGGAATGACAGCCAAGGCAAACCTACACTGTGTCAGATAGGCACAGTAATAGAAGAGCATGACGAGCGGGATCCCTCTTAGTTTGTATGTCATAGCGAGCCCAGATGCCAGTATAAAGAACGACCCAGAATTATTGATGTAGCTGAACACAGAAAAGAACCTGGTCTTGAAGGGGATAGCCCAGTAGAACCCCGAGGCTCCAGTGTGGAACTGCGCTATCCCGAGGATCGCTACGACACCAGCCCACCACAGCGCCTGGTTCCGGGTCACCGGGTCACCAAGGCACAGGGCGGCAACGATAGCCCAGCCACCCAGTACCATGACTGAGTGTGGCCGTGATACCGAGAATACTAGTGGCGGGGCAAACTCTAGTATCGAAGCGTCAGCACAGATTCGTAAGGTCTGCACAGTTACGATAGTTAAGAAGATGACCCAGCACCAGGTCTGAAAGCTACGCAGGTTCACTCGACGTAGGTTCCACACCAGCGCTGAGCCCCCAACCAGTAACATGGGGACTCCGAATGCTTGTTGCTGGCCAGCCAGGCATAATAGTAAGAAGGTGAAGATTGTCATGTTTAGTCCTTTGTTACTTCAACGTCATAATAGCCTGGGCGACCAACGAGCCCAATCTTATGGTCTGTCGCTCGCTAAGTCCTTCGCAAAGCACGGAGTCAGCGGAGTGAATGACCTCGTGGAAGAACGTTTCGATCTCTTCCTCTTTGGCTCTACCGCTTTGCAACGTGACAACGCGCCTGGTTTTGTCCATTAACCCTACATACCTGTCCTCTATAAGTTCTCTCTGCCACTTTATCTCAAAGGTTCTATGACCAACCATGAATTTCTTGGCCTTGCTTATATCGAATTTCATAATCCTATCCTTTCAATCAGCCCCTGCCAGCTACAACGTGACAAGGAATACACAACGTCTCGTAATTATCAATCCCACAAACCCCACCGCCTTTATGCACCGGAAATTTATGGTGCGCCTCCCACGATTTTGGATACGTGCGTCTGTGGCCTGATTACAAGCGTATGGCGTCAGGCAGGGGGTTTGTTTTACAAATACTTCAACGCGTAATCCAAGATACCCAAAGCATCCGCGTTCTTGAGCGTGACCCGGAGAGTAGGATGCTTATCAGCCATCTCATCTTTGATGGTCCGTTTGCGTATAGACTTCTCTTTGGATAGAGTCGGCCGGTCTTTCCGCATCCATACTGCCGGGGCTACCATGGTCGGCTTGTGACCTAGCGCGATGAACGCCATATCCAGGTGACCACAATGCCGGCCAAACTTGACTGCCGCCGGCCCGGAATTGCCGGGCCTGTACCCGCCGACGTTCTCACAAACGATGTGCATCGGGACTCCAGCTCCAGCACAAATGTCCGAGAAGGTCTTGAACGCGTCAAAGATTTCTTCCTTTGAGGGTGGCATGTTTAACACGTCTGTCTCTTGGGTCTCCGGTTGGTGGATAGCAAAGGCTCCCCCGGCCCCAGGATCCACGGTTACAATGAGTCCTGTTCTCCATGTTGATAATTTACGCATCTTTAGTCTCCCCCAGTTGTTCTCCAGGATGAATCAATTCACGCTCCCAATGTTCGCGTGGTGTTTCCAGCTTGTTCACGGCACAAAAGGTCTCTATTAGCCTGGCAATCGAAGCACAGTCATTTGTACTGCTCATAACCGTCTTCTCCTTCCGTGTCGTTAACCACCCACAAAACCCAAATAATGCTTCTGACGCTGTTAAGTTACCCATCTTTTTCCTCCTCTTCCATTTCACATTCCCACCCGCAACCAGCATACCCGGCTGCATCTACATAGTTATCTCGTTTCCCGGAATGCTGGGCCCTACTGGCTTTCAGCATTATCATCATCCACGCTACATCCTGTGAACGTATCCGTTCTCCGGGCTTCAGTTTGAGCTGGAGCAACGCAGTCCACATGTCTGCAGTCCGTTGGAAGTCTTGCGTTGGTGGGCCGTAACTTGCATTCCGGTCACCCGTGATATGTTGCTTGGCTTCCTCAAGCACTTCGGCCCTAGGTGTGCTGTGAAGTTGTTCGCATTTATACCGGTCGTCTACCTCAGGTACTGTTACCACTACTTCCGCTGCTGGTACCACAGCGGTGGGGTCGTACTGCTGAGTATCCGGGGTTATACTCACGTGAGTAGCCCCATATATGTCGCCTTCTTGGTTTCCATCTAGCATCTTTTCTCCTTTGTTATCGAATCCTTCTGCTGTATCAAAATAGAGGTGCGGGTTTCTGTAGTACCGAGCCGCAATTTTCTTTGTGTACACTTTCTGAATTGTTGTTGGGCCGTACACTTCACTTAGTGCCATCACGCACCTCCAGGTTCAAACTTCCAATCAAACTTCTGACTCAAGACCGGGTAGTCGGAGTCCTGACATTCAGATAGCAGGGCTCTATGTCGGTCTCCTGGACCTCTCCGTTTGAAATACTCCTCTGCTATTGTGTTTAAGATTTCAAGGGTTCCTACTTCCCCGTTTGAAATCAGGTTTACTGTGCTTCGCATCAGCATCCGAGTTAACATGTACTCCTCGAACGTAATATCTTCTCGACCCAAAAGGTCATCCATCATTTTCATCAACATCCGCATCTCCTGGCTCCTCTATTATGAAGGGTATTTCCCATGCTCGGTTACGTTTTTTATCTCTTACACGGTTGAAGGGATACCCCCGAGCCTTCAACTGGCCTAGGATTGTGGAGACCCCTGTAGGTGAATACTTCTGCACCATCGGACGGATAGACTCATCAGCAAGCATGTCAGAAATCAACTTTGTTGTTGTGCCTACCCAGACTTCCGTTGTACCCGAAGCATCCTTGTCTAATCCAAGCTCGTAGTTTTCTAAAAACATTTTCAGGAGTTCGAGGAATGCCGCGCTAGAACCAGAGTGAATAGCCGTTTGAAACATAGACTTTTCATGCTTCGCCTCGACCCCAAACCTAGAGTCTCCAACACAGTGTGCCGGCATCTCCCAGTTCAAAAGCCACCTGGCAAAGTATGGAAGCTCCTCGGTAAGCAGGTCTTCTAGCACTTGGTCAGGAGGAAACTTCTTTGGTATGTGGGCAGCTTTGAACAGCATGATTTTATCCATGAGACTCAGCTCCATGTTTGGCAGGAGTTTTATGGATTCAGGATCAGCGTTACAGGTGACAAAGACGCGACCGAGCCAAATCACCTGCCCGGCCTTACGGAATTTCTCTTCGAACTGCTGGTGCCGGTTAGCCGCAATCTTCTTTATCATAGCTGAATACTTTGCGTGGTGTTCTTTGTCAGTAGCCGGGCTGGTATCATCAACAGACATGACTGGCTTCTCTATGATGTGCCCCGTGAACCGCTCGTTGCCCAGGAGATACGAGCTGGCATCAGCAAAGCCACCCACCAGGCGGCTAACGACACCAGTTGACAGCAGGGTCTTCCCCATGCCCACATCACCAGCCAGGAACACGGACTGCCCGAGCCTAGGACGCTCGAAGTAGGCGCCCTCGTAAAAGTGTTTCAGCCACGCCAAGAAGAAATCGAATTGATCGTGTGGGTCAAAGAACTTAATCAAGAAGTCTCCGAGCCACGGGAATCCGTCTCCCCACTTAACTACGTCCTCTGGGGCTGGTGGTATCGGGGTAGCCGTTGACGTGTTGAGAAACGTTTTGCCATCGTACTCCATGATGCCTCGTGGGAAGTGAACGAAAGGCAATGCACACTCTACTCTTCGGCGTTCGTGAATGTCAACCATGACCCGGTCAACTTCTGAACTGGTCTCCTTGCGTCCAGCTGTCGAGGAGAACCCGTACTTCACTTTCAGAAGCATCCTAAAGTCTTCTCTGCTGTGTCGCATCCACTTGCCATCTTCGCGACGACGCCAGTAATCAGAGCCATCGTACAAGGTTTCGGTTATCACCTGGCCCGACTTAGCCTCAGTATATTTTGAAACAAACCTTTTACCAAACAAGGTCTCCCATGTTACGAAGCCCGGATGACAACTGAAACTTTGAATCCCGGTTTCCCGGACTATTGCCGCTGTAGGGTTTATGCCACCCGGTACCCAGAATGAAGGACCCCTTGCACCCAAAGAGAACCCACCGGGCCAGACACCCGGATACTTTTTATCCAGTTCCGCGGACAGGTCTTCAAAAGGAATCCCTGTTTGTCCTTCCCAGTCAACTTTGGTTCCTGCTTCGTGTGCCCAGGCTTGTATCAAAGTCTCCGGCAACGTCTCTTCCTTGAACAGCTCCCAATCCACGCCGACTTCGTAATACTTAGTTGGTTGTGTGTACGCTGGTTCGTCGAATCCCGGCAGAAGCTTAGTCAGCCCTAGTTTTGCCTTTACTATTTTCAAGAACTCTTTAGTGAAGGCTGTATCCGGGAGAGACAGCGGAGTCTCGAAGAGCCATATCAACCTAGCGCCGTTACTATGAGTCTTGGATGCCCAGTTGGGCATAAGCTCCGGTTCGGTGCGTTCGTGAATTGCTTCGATGCTGTGTTCATCTACGAATGTATCATAGTCTGTAACGATCCCATGGATAAAGACCGGCGGGTTTGATGTATCGACTCTGGTCAGGGCATCCGAGCCTTCAAATGCAGAGTAATGGCAGTGCTGGGTTGTTGGTAATCGGTACCAAGCTTTGAACTTTGCCTTAGTACGTTGAGCCGCTGCTGGCACTCGGGGCTCAAAGTCCCAAGGGACAACCACACTTGCTTTGTGGCTGCTGATGTTAGGGATCGCAAAAAACATTATGTTCTCCTATTACTTCTCGTACTGGTCAACTAGCTTAACGTCGACACCCATCGGGCATCCAGGTAACCAGGCTACGTCGGCAGACAATATCTCTGTGACATCTTCAATTATGTTCTCTGACTCTTGTGCTTCTATAACGAACTCATCGTGTACAGTGAACATCTGTGGTAAGCCAGCTCGCTTGAGCCTAAGCCAACCCTCGACCAGTACATCTCGTGCTATGGCTTGGCAGACATTCTCTATTACCTTCGCACCATAGAAATATTTCTTAGGCATCCCGCGAACCGGGCGAGCTTGCATCCCGTCACTTCGTGACGTTATGTCAAAGTATTCCAGTGACCTGCCGCTCGGTAGCACTATCTCGTAAGGCTCGTTTCTGGAAGCAGACCAAGCCATCTCGCGCTGGGCACCCTGCCAAGTCGCAACAATTTTAGGGTTGCTCCCACGGTAGTCTCGTACAGTTGAAGCCGCTTCGGCCGGGGTTACGTCTACGTCTGCGAGAATCTTTGCCATAACTTTGAACTGTTTTGCCCCTACACCATAACCACAAGCGAGCACCCGGGCCTTGGCGAGCTTGTATATCTGAGGGTTCTCTTCTTTAAGAATACCATCCACCCAACCCATTGTGCGCCTTGCGTGGGCTTCATAGATATGAACACCACTCCGCACAATGTCCATGGTTTCCCAGTCTTGTGCCAGCCAAAGTAGTATGCGGGCCTCGATCTGGGAGTAATCGGCTATGAGAAACCGATGTCCGGCCCTTGGTATAAGGCATCCTCGAAGGTCGACGTCAAACAAAGGTTTGCCTGGCAGATTTTGCATGTTGAATCCTGAGTCTCCGCTGAACCTTCCGGTATGTCCCCCAAAATATTTTAACGCAAACGAAAACTCGTCTTCTTCAGTCAGCCTGGATTCGAGGGTTACGAGTTTTTTGTAAAACATATTGGCACTACGCCAGACACCAAGTGCTCGGGCCCAAGGGTGCAGGTCACCATAGTCCTCGAGCCAAACGTCAAACAACGGGCTGGTCTTTGCCATGGAAGCCGGACGCCTAATCCTATGCTGGTCGCAAAACTTATGTACAAGAGACGGAGCTAACGGGGTTTTGTATTTGCTCCAATCCCAGGGGATTAGTTTTTCGGTGTCAAATAAAACCTTTCGCATCTTTTGTAACCCGTCATCCAAAAGTTTCCGGTTGACCATGATGCCCCGATGCCCGGCAACCCGGTTATCTCGCGAAACCTGGCGCTCATGCTCGGGCCAGTTAGGACTGCACTCGTTCCAGATGCCCAGACAGAGCTGGCTATCTAGCAAGGCATACTCCAAGACTTCGTCGAGCATGCCGCAGGCAATAATCTTGCCCAGGTCAAGACCGAGCATCTTATTTCGAATATCCTTAGATACCTTAACACCCAAGATTACTTCAGCAGCACCAGCAAGAAACCTAGGTGCTTTCATATAACACGACAAGTCAGCCGTGCAGTCCCACAAGGATGGCCCGATACCTTGTGGTATGAGGCCAAGTTCTTGGGCTCTAAGGAACACTGTTTCGTCGAACCTGGCATTATGACTTACCCAATGTTGTTTGGTTACGTCCTTCCACGGAGCCTCATCGAGAATGCCCACGTATTTAAGATTTTCTCCCACTATTGACACCATGTACGGGTCGAACCTAGGGTCGGCAACGTAGGCCTCTGGCCCCATTACTTTTACGCTGTATTCTTTGGTGTAGAAGGTTTCAAAGTCTATCGCATATATTTCCATAAAATCCTTTGTCAACTGGACACGGGGGACTAGGTGTCCCCCGTTGCGTGTCCGATGCTAACCCTATTTGTTAAGGTTCGCCAGCTTGTATTCCCCGGATTTTATTCGCGTTTTTATTTGCGCGGTTGTTTTTCCGAGGAACTCATTTCTATATCTTGCCGTGATCGCTGAGTAGTCCCAGTCTTTTATATCCAAGATAACGTCTCCGTTGTCACACTTCTTAGCTATGATTGTCTCGTCGCTTTGGAAGTAGACATCTTTGCCGATGCTTAGGATGAACTGGTTTGGTACTGCCCGGCCTGAGCTCTTACTCACGAACTGTTCGACTTTGACGTTCAAGTCATCACCGTCCTAATCCACTCGATGAACGCATCTTCATTCATACCGATGTGTTTGATTGTAGGCTGTTTGTACTTGAAGCCGTTCTTCTCTTTCGGATGCACTGAGATTTCCCACAAGGCTCGCGGGAGTCCCGGCGGCTCTTTGAACTGCATGAAGGCTTTCGTCAGCACGGGTTTTGCTACTGAGAAATATGCCGTTCTGGCAACAATCCACTGTGCCGGTGCGTAGAACCTAGGCGGTGCTTCGTCCTGTTCATAGCAGAGACTAAAGGCTGGACAGTCCAAGCCCTCTGGTTTCTCTATCAGGATGTTCAGGGTCGCCTGTTCATCGACCCCTGGTGGCACTCTCGCGCTGTCAGGTCCGCTCCATAAGAAGCTCAACCCGGCATCCTTGGCTTCCTGGGTTGTCTTGAACGTCCTCGGCATCGGACCGTTCGGATCATAGGGAAGCCGTTCTCGCCAGCATTTAGCCAATGAGAGTATCGTTATGACCACTGGTGCCATTTCATCGGCTACAAGGTACTCGCTATTAAGCACCAAGCTGCCGGGAGTGAACCCGTTCTCAGCCAGTTCGCCGGTTCGCTGTGCGATTTTGAGATAAGGAATTCTCAAATCACCAGCGTCTATCTCTCCGGTAATCTGTCCGATTTCAATCGAACCGCGTTGCACAACTGCGCTGGGATTGGTACCCTCAATGCTCTCTAATTCGGCATTGTCCGGTGCAGCGTTTTCAGCGTCGTGTAGTTCTTGCGGTGTTTGTTCACTCGTCTCTGCTGAGGCATTCTTCGAGAAGTCTTTTTTCATCTGTACCCTTCGTTCGTTGCAGATAAGTTATATCTGGGTTTCTTGTTGCATAGGTTTCTTGTATCTCCTTTATTCGTTTTAGTATGTGGCTCTTTATGCCTCCTTTCTCGGTTGCTACATCCTCAGCCAATCGTTCGACGGATATATTACAGCTCCTTAGAAAAAAGTCAACATCTATTTCAAATTCCTCTGAAATATCTTCAAAGAGGCCTGGCATATTGTTAACCACTTGGTTCCCTTTACGGGTCCTAACCGAGAAGCCAGGTAGCTCGTCACCGTCTTCTACGGCTGCTCTTGTGTTGAGTGCTTTCACCTGCTTCGACCAGTCACCTAGGTACGAGGCCAGCAGTTGTGCAATCACACGATCTCTTATCGACGCCGGAGACTTGGGTTCAAAGTTCTCTGGTATCGGGAGACCTAGTTTCCGGCTGATGGTCAGCGCCGTATCCATCATCGCTGGGCATCCAGCTTTAACGGAACACCACTGACATATCTCACCGGGGCATGGTTCTGAATGCGGATTCTCACATCTCTCTATTACCTTGTGAACCCGACTCTCGATTACCTGGAAGTAATCGTCTCTTGTGAAATTGGCATACGTAGCTTCGTCGTATCTTGGATAGTACAAAGCCACATTAACCTCAGGACACCTCGGATCTTCGAGAAACATCAGCCATGCGTAGGATTGCACCTGAAGGTTCTCTACAGCATCACTAAGTTTCTGGGTTCCTGTCTTCCAGTCTATTAGATAGGAAGGCAAGACAACTTCGATGAGTGGGTTTGGTATTGCTCTCCAGTCAGCTGTTCCGTATGGATGCTGGTACTCACTATGGCTGAGGTGTTGTCCGAGTATTACCTCTTTACCGATGAGGTATCTGGTATTGTCAATGTGGTGTTCTTCACAATACCGGAGTTCAAAGGCTTCACACTTCTCCGCCAACTCTACCTCTTCATCCGTCGATCCATAGCATTCAGCTTTGGTGATTCCGCATGCTACCATCTCATGTACCCGGTTGCCTGATTCCGCGGCTTCCGAGGTTCCTGTGCTCCTAAATCTAGGGCACTTCTCTAGGCTCTCAAGCCCTGATGGGCCGTATTTATGGTGCATTGTCTTCCTTTCTTTCTGGGTTTTGGTGCCAACAAACGCAGTCCCACATCCAGTCGGTTATAATCTTAACCGATTCCATGTTGAGGTCTAACCATTTTGTCGTCGCGCCGGTTGTATATATTTGAATTCTTGGGTATCCGCTTTTGTCTAGCGGCTCCAGTGCAGTCACATAGTAGTTCGGCACTTCCTCGGTAACCACGTAGCCTAGCTTCTCTAATGCTACTATCGAGGCTGCCTCTAACGTGTCCCCCCGCAACGTGGTTACATTGCGGAGGTCATCCTTGGGTGCTAGGTTCCATGTTTTTGTTTCGCTCATCTGTTTTCCTTTGGGTGTTTGTACGTTGTTATGGTTCCAGTACAATCCATAAATTCTATACCGAGGTTATCATAAGGTAACATTATATGCCTCCGTTCTTCCCATTTTAGTTCTCGATGACCATTGCTTCGGGGTTTCCGGCAACAAGGTCAAACATCCCCTACATTTACAGCCGCTACAGGTGGGGGTCGCTGAAGCAGATCTCATTCTTGTGCCACATTTCTTGCAGCAATACAGGTATGCATTTGTTTTCATCCCCAGACTCCCAGTAGTCTAAAAGCTCCGTCGGTGGTGAACTCAAAGCTTGTAAAGAATCCGCGTCGCCCGAAGATGTGTTTTGACTTATCTCTACACAGTATCGAATCCTCGTCCTCTTCAAACTCAACCCCGAACTCAGTTAGTAAGGCGGCTAGTTTTTCTTTATCTGTCATTTTTGGCTCCTTTCAATAGTCCGGGGCTTCATGGTGATCAATGACACCAGAGTCAAGCCCCCGTTGGATTATGTCTACCGTCCACTCGGCTTCGTCATAGATGAACCGCGTTCCCGTTACGCGCATGTAACGTCTGGCTTCAACTAAGGCTTCTTCTTTTGTCGCGGCAATAATCGTGAGGGACTGCAGGTAACTGCCAAAGTAGCTTTGGCACCTAGATAGACATCTAATTTTGAATATGTTCATTTTGCATTCCTATCATAGTATCCCGGCAACCAGGTCTCCGTCTTGGAGTAGCGCCAGGTTGTTTAGTTTTCGTTGGACTGCTTTGCAAGCCTGCTCTTCAACCGTCTTGGCTGCAAATATAATTTTCTGAACAGCAGGAGACATAGCTCCTTGTCTATGGATTCTACCTAAGGTCTGCTTCAGCTCTACCGCGCTGTACTGCGGGTTGATGAGGCTCACCCTAGGCCAGAGTCCTGTCAGGTCGTGTAGGCTTATACCCGCCCCGCCGGAGCCTGATGTCGCAATGACTATATGCTTCCGGTTGGCCTGGAAGTCATCAATCGATTGCTGCCGGTCACTAGGAGACTGCTGGCCTACGATTACGGCTGGATTGTACCCGGCTGCATCGAGTCTTCCCATTAAGAACCACACGGATTCCCGGAAGCTTAGAAAGATGACAACCGCTTTATGCTCTGCGTTCAAGTCAACACATGTGCTGTAGAAGAACTCAAGCTTGGCCTTCTCAACGGCTTGCCTTAGACGAAGGAGCCTGACCAACGGATTGAGCTCTTTGTCTTCCTCGATTTTAACAAGCATCTCGGTGTAGACGTCATTGATTTCCTTTGTCGCTGAACTGCCAAGGTCATAAGCTTCGACACTCACCTCGTTCTTAGGGAACCCTGGTATCGTGCTAACACGTAGCCGTACTCCCGATTGAGGTAGTATCTGAGCGTGCAGGTTTTCAAGGAACGGGTTACATTGTGGCGGGGCTAAAAAGCTGATGCCTCCCCAGGCCATGTTACGATAACACCCATTCTGTAGACACCAGTCATAAAAGTTATTGAAGCCGTGGAGTCCGAGCAGGTAGCCAAGGGCTCTCATCTTCATAGGGCTTGTCGCTATGGTAGCTGACAAACAGAGTGTTTTCAGGCTGTAGGCACGTGTGGCAGCCATCAGTTTGCACGCGTGGGTTTTCTCTCCACTAAATCTATGTGCCTCGTCAAAGATAACAAAGGAGCCTTTTGGCATCTGCCATCCCCAACGGTATGTAGGCTTGACCTTCTTTCCGTCTGCTCTCGTGAATCCAGACCGGATCGTAGTTCGCGTCGCAAACTTGCGTTTCCCTGTCTTCAGGGCTTCAGGGTTCAGGACACCCAGGGGCTGGAGTTTGTACTCCTCCAGCACCCGCTGCCATGATGGGATGACTGCCTTCGGGCACACTACCAGAAACTCGGGGCTGCCGAGCTTTAGTAGTGTACCCGCCGCAGTATAAGTCTTCCCAACCCCGGTATCGCTGAGGTCAATAGCACACATCTGAGCCTTTAAGACTGACGTCAGATGGTCTGATGCCTCTTCTTGCCATGGGGTTAACATTGTTTTCTCCTTACTTTATCTGCTCGAAGCTAACTGACTCTGAATAGTATCCGTTTGAGGATCCGTACCAACGGATGTCTACCCAACCCTGGTTTGTCGCCAGTTTGTAGAACGTCCAGGTCCCAGAGTCCCCACCGTCAGTATCTTTCGGGGAGTTAGTTGACTCCTCCACTCGTATTATGGGTGAGTCCACCAAGTCGTCCAGGTCGCCAGTTATATCTTCTATGTTGACGCATTCACTACAGTCTTGGTTATGAAACATCTTATATTCAGAGCCATCACTGCACTTAAATAAGAGGTATTCGTCGCCATCGTCTCGAATGATACTTGTTACGGTTTTACCAATCAATTCTGAAATATATACTTCCATTTTGCTCCTCTTAGTTTGTGTGACCGGCCATAGCGGCTGCTACTTCGTCGGCAGCTGCTTCTTTATCCGCGGCTTCCGTTTCCCGTATGGCTACCGCCGCTTCCATTTCAGTCTCTAATGCTTCCGTAGCGTCGTCAACCCAGGCACTCATGTCAATTATCATAGCGGCCATGTTGGCTAGCACCTGTGCTGCGTCAGAGTAGTCGACCACGAAACATGGTTCTGATACTGGCAGAGTCTGGGTAAACAGCTCAATCATAACTGCCTGAGTATCCTCGTTTTCGATTGGGAGTTGGAACGTGTCGAGGAACAACTTCTTCCACTCAAGTCTCTTATACTCGCTAGGCGTTATCGCGGCACGATTCCAACCGGCTCTAGCAGCCTTAGCATCGGCAGCTTCCTTCCAGTCCTCATACGTTGAGCTTCCAACGGTATCGTCATCAACAGCGCCTCCGCGGTAACCGTACGAGAACCCCGTAACGTTGGCTGAAACCTTCTTGATCCTTTCCTTCCAGGTATACGGGAACTCGGTCGCCTTGATCCTGGCTGCGTTGAGCAACCACAGCGGCAGCAGCGTCATAGCTACGCTCGATGACAGCTCTGCAAGGACGTCGACAAACTTCGGTGGGAAGTCAATCAAAGACACTAACTGAACCGTAACACAGAAGCCGTTATAGCAGACTCGAGCGTGAGAGTCAAGTGTCTTATCGTCCATCTTACCTAACGTTATGTGAACCCCGTGGTTAACCTCTTCGTCGTTTTTGTCTGTCCCACTCTGGAATGCAGACATCGTGCAGTGATGGTGAATAGACCCTGCGTGCTTGAATCCAGCCTTGAGTGCTTGGCCGACAATCTCCTCCCGCTCTTTGGTGTCGAGCTCGTCCGTGGACATCCCGGATGAGTGTTGTGGCAAGACCTCTACCGCCCAGACATTGTCCGGGCCTAAGTACAACCGCACCTGAGCCTCGTTCTTCGTTTCTTCTTGAGACCAGAGCAAGAAGCTCGCCGCTAAGTCAAAGGTTTCCAAGGCTATCTTAGGCCCTCGCCATGCCAGTTCCGGTGTTTCCGCCGGTAACACTGAGTTTACTGGGCAGTGTCCGGAAAAGTTCGTATCGGTTTCCGGGATGTCCGTGAACAGTTTGTCTTTGTAGCTGAATACTTTCATTTATTTCCTTAGGTTTGTTTGGGTTTGTTTGGGTTTAGTCATCATCGTCGTCTGGAAAAAGTTCATCCCACGCGTCATCATATGCAGTCTCGGAGTTGCCGGTCTCCTCCTCTTCGATATCGACAGTCTCATAGTTTTCTGTATCTCCGTAGCTGTCAGTCGTCCAGCCGTCCTCAGAGTCACCGTCGTGTAGGTAGTCAGTAACATACTCTAACTTAGTATCTCTGAGATCTTCATAGATGGTTCCGTGTTCTATATCATCAGCAAAAACAGGTATGCGGTATACGTAGTCCGTTATACGTCCAACTTTCTGCCAGGCGGTTTCATACTCACGTCGTGTCCCGGTGAAATAGAACAAAGGTTCTTCGGGAACATTAGGGCGTATCGGTGGGGCTTCTGGAGCGTCTTGCACCCGCGTTGGTGTTGGTTGCTGCGGTGTGTAGCCTATAACGAACGCCAGTACCTGCTCTGGCGTATCCCAGGATTCCGGGAGCCTTCCGCTGCAGAAATGGTAGACAACCGCTTTGGTTATTGGTGACTCGAACTGGTTCTTAATTGCGTTTAATATCACTATTGGTGTGTCCATGTTTCTCTCATCCCTCTCTCTCTCTGTTGATTGCTTCTAGCGCAATATTAAATTCAGACTCAAAGCTTCTGAGTTCTGACGTATCTGAACTGACCGTTGCCAGTCTATTACAATTTGTTCTCGTATCTTGGTTACCTGGATTACTTCCTCCCGTAAATCAACCCTGCCCATCAGCTGTTAATTCTCCGCACTCCTGTACCCGATGGAATTGATTCGCCAGTGGCATCAAGGCTACTTGAGCCGCCCTGACTTCCGGGTCGTCACATCTGTGACGGCAGAAATGATAGGCCTGTTGGGCCACCTGTTTTTTATCCAGCGTTGCGCCGAATGACGCGCATCTCAGCGTGAATATCGTTGCGTAATCCAGATCAGCGCCTGTCAGCTTAGCGCCTGTCAGATCAGCGCCTGTCAGATTAGCGTATGTCAGCTTAGCGTCTGTCAGATCAGCGTCTGTCAGCTTAGCGTCTGTCAGATTAGCGTATGTCAGATCAGCGCATGTCAGATCAGCGTCTGTCAGCTTAGCGCATGTCAGATCAGCGCATGTCAGATCAGTGCCTGTCAGATTAGCGCATGTCAGATCAGCGTCTGTCAGCTTAGCGTATGTCAGCTTAGCGCCTGTCAGATCAGCGCCTGTCAGATTAGCGCATGTCAGATTAGCGTATGTCAGATCAGCGTATGTCAGCTTAGCGCCTGTCAGATCAGCGTCTGTCAGATCAGCGCCTGTCAGATCAGCGTCTGTCAGATTAGCGCATGTCAGATCAGCGTCTGTCAGCTTAGCGCCTGTCAGATTAGCGCCTGTCAGATTAGCGTCTGTCAGATCAGCGCATGTCAGATCAGCGCATGTCAGATCAGCGTATGTCAGATCAGCGTCTGTCAGATTAGACTTGTTATGCACTACAAATTCGACAAAGCTTTTAGCTTCGCCCTCTATGTTCTTGCCCGCGCTTTTTTCTATCGTGTTTTTCATCATCCCTCGCTTTCTGCTCATACCTCATCTCCTTTATGCCGAATACGGCGTTACTGTTAGTCTGGTTGGCAAAGATACCAACGCTTCCGGGTCTGTTATTTCTGGTTTAAGCACAAAATGAAGCCACAATAGCTTCAGGATGAGCGTAGCCGCGGTCATGTTGATATGGGCTAGCTGTGGAGTCACCTCTAAAGCTTCCGCGCTGTCACACTGATGTGTGGGGTCGTGTGGGTCTGGAAGTAAGATCTCTGGAGTGAGTATCCTTGGATCCAGAGTAGGGTGACCGCGGTACGTTTTGCTGTAGTGGTAGGCTTCCGCAGTTTCGGTTGAGTTGCCGGCTATGATTGCTTCGCACTGTTCGTTCTCGTCACACTGCGTAAGGCAAGCCAGTCTAGCCGTATGGTTGTCTGCACAACAGATTAAGATGTTTGTCTCGTCTGTCAGTAACTTTACTTGTGGGGTGAAATAGATTGGAAGAAAAATCAGCTGTTCGGATTCTATTTTGTTACTAGATCTTGAGATGTTTCTAAACATTGCCTTTGCTTTATTAAGCTTAATGTTACGGGTCCCAAAGTTCTGGCGTTCTAGGTTACGGGCTTCCAGGTTATCTCCGTCATAGAGACATATGGTATGCTCCTTCAGCTGCGGTGTGTATGCAACTGTCTTTACTATACAAGGGACGAGGTATGACCCCGTCCCTCCGATGCCCATTATATGAATCATTTTTCTTTAGTCTCCGGTTGCTATGTATTCGTCGTTGTCTTGATCTTGTGTCAGTGTGGCTCCCGCAAGCGGCTCTACGGGGTACTGTTCTGGGTCATCTGTAGCCATTGTGGCGGCCGCTGTCTGTTCCAGACCGTTAAAATCTACTCTTCCAGTCACGGGACGTGGCACAGCTTGTCGGGCTATTACTTGTTCCTAAAAAGCAACAGCATCAGCAGCAACAGCAGCAACAGCCTCTGCCATTATTTCTGCCTCAAGCAGCGCTGTTATTTGCGTATGTATCAAGACTGGATCTCCACCAGTGGCCGCGATTACAGATTCCGCTATACTGGCCCGCTCGATACCTCCCCGGAACGATTCCAGAACATAATTTTGGTCGGCTGCGTCTAGTCTTGTGTGTGGTACATTTGTGTCTGTCTGCCTAATTAATAGGTCTACTTGCTCGCTTATACCAGCTGGCGTTTCCCACGAGGTTCGAGACATCTCAGCTATTATGGACTCTCGCTCACTTCCGTCGTGTATCATCACAATAACACGTTGTACTTCTGCTGGGCTCAGCCCTGGGTGCTCTAGTGTCGGTGCCGGTGTCGGTACATCCCAGTTAGGAACTGGTATCGGCTCTTCCGGTACTGGTACTGGGTCTGCTGGTGCCAGAGGACAGTAGATCAGCTGCTCAAATAACGGGTTTATGGGACTCATCTGAATGGCTTCGAAGAACTGGTCGAGCTTTGACAAGCTTTGAGCAAGCAAGGTGTTAAGCAAATTAGATTCGTAACTTGTGATCGCGTCGTCCGCATCTCGCTCGAACACTCCCGCAAGGTACGCTTGTAACCTCACTTCTTCAGTATTGGTTCCCCCCGAGTTGTCTGAAAAGTAAGGCAGCAGCGTATTGAAAAACGTTCTATGCAGACCCACAAATACGGGCCGAAACTTGCTCTGGCCTTCTGGCCTTGACATGTCTATGTAGAGAAGTGTCCGGGCTCCCGGGAAAGCAACTCCACACTCTTGAAACGCAAACCGTACCACGTACAGCATTAGTCTTTGGAACTCTCCAGGCTTTAAGGGGCTTGGGTTTTGAACTGATCTCATAATTTGGTCCTCTTATATCGTATTGTTCGGGTCTACGAGCAACGGATGCTCACAGTTAAGCATTTGGGTTACCAGCGTGTTTGAGGCTGTGAGCAAAGTCGAATTCGATACTTCACGTGGTACCCCGAATGTGGGTATCGACGGGGTTTCTGTGTTTCGTATCGTCGCTGTGAGCCACCGATTAGCCATCTCTGTCTGAGACAGTGTGCCTCTGAGGTTGAGATCTTGGTTCCACGCACTTTCGTTTAACACAGTGTCGATTATGTCCTTGATAGAGTCAATCCCCATGCTCATGTCAAACCTAGCGTCGCCCAGACACATCTTTGAGTCTTCATACATGTTTGGCAGTGGTGGGATTTTGATATTTACTCCGTCCGTGGTCCGCGTTACGAGCGATAAGTGAAAGTCATGGGTTCCGCGCGCCCAGTACGCAAGTAACGTCGTCCAGGGTGGCGGTATAAATTCAATCTGACCCGTGAAGGTTGGATTATCCGGGCTCAACATAAACTGGAACCTCACTTTTTGGTGCTCTGGTGTTGACTCCAGTAGCTCAAAGTCACCCGATATAGTCAGTTTTGGTAACTTTGTGCTGAATATAGTCTCTTTGGTTTTAGATGCATAACTGACCCAGATATCGGCACAAGGCACTATTGTTCCAGCCAGTCCTAGCTCTTGTAGGATCATGTTGTTGGGGATATCTACCCTCTCTGAGGTCATCTTGTATGCCCCCTGATCTGTGATAAGATAACTTTGTTTCGGTATCATATTACTCCTTAAATTGTGTTTAGATGAAAAAAAAAGGCTGCCCGGAAACCCTGTGACGGGAATCCAGGCAGCCCTTTAGTTGTGCGTTGCTGTTCTACGGGTCTAGGAGATTATTTTCCCTTGGCGCAGGACTTGGTGTTGAGGGCATACGTGGCACCATCCACGAGTTGAGCACTGTTCGGTATCAGGACGCCGTCCTGAAAGATCTCAATGTTGTCGCCGTAACCGAGTACCGCCTTAAAGTTCGGGTCTGCAAGCAATTCGCTGCCAGACATTGTCTTCTCGGTGGAGATACTCTTCAAGCCAAAGTTCACTACTATCATAATGTATTCCTTTTTTTTGTTTGGGTTCTAAGATTTCTTCTCACTTCTCTTTAAGTAATCAGCATAGTATTTTAGGGTTTACCGCATGTCGCCCCCCTTTCCGGGTTGAGATACTTCTTGGCAATGAGCATCTCTTTTGCGTCCAGGAACCATTGGGTTCCCAGATTATCGAGTTCCTCAAGTGACGCAGCTTTGGCGAGCCGCAGTGTCAGGTTTAATTCTGCTAACGTTTCGGGGTTACGGACTCGGAAGCCCTTGTCGGCTAAATGTTTCAGTGTGAGCATTTCGTTCCTCTTATGTTATGAGCCGGTAACATATTTCAAACAGTAGTAAGCCTACTAACACTGCTACGGCCGCGATTACAATTAGGGTTTGTTCATTCATTTTATTTTTGTTCCTTAGGTCCTGTGGTTTTGGATACTAGCCGATACTTGTCTACCACCCACACTATGCCTATGGCCAAATCTTCAATCCTTTCGTAATCCATTAGAGTTTCCTAACTACGTAGTGAATGCCCACCAGTATGAGTATGATAAGGAATGGTATCGACACCGGGAGTATCACTAAAAATGGGTGGATTTCAATTTGGTCAAACACTAGTAAGAGTATAAGTACGACTGAGGTCAAGAAAAACCCGTGTCTGAACCTATAGATCCCAATTATTATGTCTTCGATTGTGTCGTTGATTCTTTCGTAATTCATTTTACTCTCTTATACGACTTGGTGTGCCGCATATTTGGTTGCCTGTGGTTGGTAATTAGGTCCTGCCGTTCGGCCACACTCCCCACAGGTAAGCTCGGGTATGACGTTCTCGTGAAAATTTGTGTCGTCGTACCCGCTATCCAAGACTTGTTCGTGACCGCAGTGTTCACACACCATTGTCGCTATAAAATCCCGACGATGTTGGTCTAATATTTCTTTTATCCTCATTTTACTCCTCACCCTCTGCAAAGGACTCGCAGTCCCCAGATTAGGACTGTCAGGACCCCAAGTGACCAGGTCACCTGGACTATTTGTCTCTGGATATACCGGGTTCTTTTCGTGTCATCCCTCCAGTTGTTGTCTCTCACGGGTATACTCTCCTTGGTATTGTTGGTCTCCACTTTTTGCACGTGTCGACGTCTGACGTCATACTGTTGTGCCTTTTGGAGAATTGGTTCTGGCACATTGCCATGGCCGGTTCGTGAACAGAGGCCTTGAAAACAAGGTCCGACCAGAACCGGCATCCGTCACATCTTTTCATTTGCTTGCTTGCTCCTACTGTGAGTTCCATTTTTACTCCTTTTTAGGTACGACTACTGTTCTGGTTACTCTTGGGTTGTAGCCATCATATTTAACTACTTCCACGACTAATTGGTTATCAAAGTATACTTGGATACATCCGTCACCAGAATAAAAGGTCGCTGACGTGCTATTTATTTCCGCCACGTGTTTAGTTGCGGCGATTGCACGGTCGTCGACTACGGCGATACTTAGGGTACTATGCTCGCTTTTTACGAACGTTAACTCCATGTTTTTACTCCTATTCAGGTCCACTTTTTATCGTGGCCAGTGGTTTCAAGGCTGCTACTATTTTGACAAGGTCACTCTGGTTTGCCATGACATCTTCGATGTCCTTGTAAGCTCCCGGTGCTTCGTCGAGCTGCTTTGGGTGTTTAAGGCAGTGGGCAGTACCAGTCTCCTCGAGTTTAGCTACTTCGGCGACGAAGTCCAACTCTTTTCGTGCTTGGGTTCTGCTCATCCGTCTGCCGGCGCCATGGCTACAGGACATGAAAGAGTCCGGGTTGCCAAGTCCCTCGACGATGTACGACAGTGTTCCCTGGGATCCTGGTATGATGCCTGTTTCGCCTTTACGCGCTGATATGGCTCCCTTTCGGTGTACCATCACGTTGTGTCCAAAATGATTTTCCATTCGGGCGTAATTGTGATGGACGTCGATTATTGTGTCGCACTCAACCAGATCTTTAATCTTGTGCTCAACATGATAGTACCACTTCAAAGTGTTTATCATACTAAACATCATCCGTCTCCTTGATTCCTTAGCAAATTTCAATGCATATTCCATCGCATTTATGTACTCAATACCTTCTTCAGAATCGAGTGGGAGAAAGGCTAGGTCTGTGTTTGGTATGTCTGAGTCCCACATATCACAGGCTTTTTTTGCGATGGTGTTGTAGTATTTGGCTATTTTCAAGCCAAAATTACGAGACCCGGAGTGCAGCATCAGCCAAATACGGCCGTCTGCCTGGTCTTGCTGGATCTCCATGAAGTGGTTTCCGCCACCCAGGGTTCCCAGCTGGTAATGAGAGGCCTGTAGTTCTTGTTGAACTATCGGACTGCTCGTTGGGGCCAATTTGAATCCTGACCACATTGTTCTCAGCTCGTGGTGGTGGAATCCAACCGGCACTTTGAGTCTGATTTTAGCTTTAATTGATTCCAGGTCAGATCGGGAGATGTCAGTGAGTGACGTTTTGACTGCGCACATGCCGCAGCCAATGTCTACTCCGACTGCATTAGGTATGATTGTCCCCTTTGTGGCTAGGACACCACCAATGGGCATCCCGTAGCCTTGGTGTCCATCTGGACAAAGAACTATGTGGTGGAAGGCTGACCGCAGCATGCTTAGGTTTTGTATCTGTCTAAGAGTTCCAGCCTCCATGGCTCCGTCTTCAGTCCAAATGTAGGCTGGGACTTTCATATCTTTTAATTTTATTTTGTACATATTAGTTGTTCTCGTTTGTTTCTAGGCCGTTTTGATTTCAGGGTTAAAATCCCACCCTCTCCGAAATCCCACCCTTTGGTGTTTTTCAAAATAGAGGGTGGGATTGGTAAAGTGTTGGTATTCAAGGACTAAAAATCTGACTTACCCACCCTTTATTTTTTGGGTTCTGTGAGGGGTTTTCGTAAGTCGTTGGTATTCAAATATTCCTGATTGTAATCCCACCCTCTTAATACTATATACTATATAAGTGTGTAGAATATGTATTTAGGGTGATTTTACAGCCTCCCGATACTTTATAGGGTCAAACGGGTGGGTAGGGTGGGATTGGGAATTGTAAGTGGTTGTATGCAAGCTGGTTGTGTAAACCCACCCTCTTTTTAGGTCGAAAAGGGTGGGTTTATTTGAAAGTCGATGTGTTGATAGTCAACGACTTACAGATCCCACCCTTTTTTAGGGAGGGTGGGTTTTTCCGAGGGTGGGATTTTGACTAAATTGGGTCATGGCTGGAGAATGTAGTATCGGAGTAGGAGTAGTACATTTCCAGCCATGACGAGTTTAGACCTGGCGGTTGTCCGGCTCTTGGTATCTTGGTGTCCTGGATTCCGGGTCGCTAGGTCCCTTTGTTAAAGTACGTGTCCCGCTCATGGAGTCCAACCATGAAGCCTGCCTTTTGCTTGAGTCAGTCGCATTGACTTCCTGTCTGTTCATATGATGACTCTCACATATTACTAAGAGTCTGTCGGGCGGGTCAGCAATTCGGGACACATATAGGTTGGGTGCTGGTGGGGTTTGCAAAGTTAAGGTGGATTTCACATGTTTGCTGGCGTGTTCCCTTATACGTACAGCTTGGGAGCGGTCTCCTTACTGTCTGTATTGGTCTATCACCTTACTTGACCTTTGAACATCTTATGTAGGTGGGAGTTGAACCCACAGTCTTCCGCTATTCCGCGGCTGCTCTATCGCTGAGTTATACAGTAGCATTCTATGGTCAATAGATTGAAACTATAGGTGGATTTCACATGCCCGTCGGCTTGTTCCGTTTTACGGTAGGTTCGCACACTTTGTTGCTGCCTGCCGCAATCGTCTATCACCTTGGTCTAAGAACACTTTTGGGCTGGGAATCGAACCCATAACACACCACTGTAGTGGCTGCTCTACCTTTGAGCTACACTTCGGTGTTCTTTGATTGTTAGCTTGGTGCTCCCTGCCGGAATTGCACCGGCAAATGCATTGTCGATCAACAGCTAATTGAACGGCAAAGAAGGTGTGTTAGGTCAGCTTGCCCCTGCACATTGTAAGGCCTTCAACCATCGCACCTTTCTATTGGGAGTATCAAAATTGGTGCCCACCTATGGAGTCGAACCACAGTGTTTGTACATGAGTTTAAGACGTTACACCCCGAGAGTTCCCCAAGCGTGGTCTTACTGGTGTCAAACATGTTTCCGTTATGGGCAAATTGTCTAGGTCAAGCAGATTGACTAGTCGGGCTTGAATTTCTCGTGAAAAGTGAAAAAAAACTAATATCAATATATCTTACTTGTTCTCGAAGGTACCTTATAAGAAGTCCCACTCAGTTACCGTTTGTACAGTAACTGAGTGGGGGTTGATTCTTAGGCTGTGGTGACTGGGTGTGTTGTTACTTTGCCGCACTTATCTACGTGATGGAATTGATTCGCTAATGGTATCAGGGCTTCTTGAGCTGCCCTGACTTCTGGGTCGTCACATTTGTGACGGCAAAAGTGATAGGCCTGTTGGGCCATTTGCCGTTTGTCCAGCGTTGCGCCGAATGACTCGCACTTTAGTGTGAACATTGATGCATAGTCGAGATCTGCGCCTCTTAGGTCGGCGTGTTTCATGTTAGCGTCTGACAGGTCGGCGCCTGCCAGATTAGTGCCTTTCAGTTTGGTACTTGACAGATCTGCGTTTAACAGATCCGCGTCTCTCAGGTCAGCGCCTGACAGGTCAGCGTGCCTCAGATTCGCGTAGGTCAGTTTAGCACCGGACAAGTCAGTGTGTTTTAGATTTGCGTTCGATAGTTCAAATTTATGTCTTTGAACAAACTCAGCGAAGCAGGAAGCTTTGCCCTCTATGTTCTTGCCCCCCATTATTTCAATCGTGATTTTCATCTTCTACTCCTAGTTAGATGGTACTATATAAGAAGTCCCACTCAGTTACCGTTTGCACAGTAACTGAGTGGGCTTGATTTTCCGTGGCTCCGCTTGACTCTATAAGCACTCTTGTCTCAGAGTCAAGTCTTATGGAGCTTTAGAGTTGTTTTTGGTGAATTTGTTTGGTGTTGGTGTTGGGTTGGCGCGTATATAAGCTTCGTGTTTATCTTTGTGGAATTTTGCCCTACGTGTTGCGTTGGCTTGTAATGCTTTTGTTGATGTGTCTGGTATTTTCATGTTCTACTCCTAATTGTCAAGGTTACTTGGTTATCCTCTCTCCGGTTGATCTGGGGATAGTTTTGATATTGAAGTTGGTTGTTTTTTATAAGATAGAAGGTACCTTATAAGAAGTCCCACTCAGTTACCGTTTGTACAGTAACTGAGTGGGCTTGATTCTTATTCCCAGCTGGATCTTACTGGTCTGAGGTTAATATACTTTTTGGTCTTGGGCTTTTCACCCGGGGTGTTGACCGTTTCGGAGATGGTTTCTGCCTCCATCTCTTTGCCGATGAAGGCGGTCAGGACTTCTTTGGGGCTTCCGGTGCCCCAGATATCGATGAAGACGTCGGACGGACTGTCTACAGCCTCGCCGATGCAGATGTTGGAGGATTCAATCTCTCCGTTTGTATTTTGAACGTAGGTGGGAACCATGACGTTGCCGGCTTTGGATTCGAATGGTTTGCATATCTTTATAAGCTTAACTATTTTCATAGTACTCCTCTTTAGGTTAGCGCTCTAGCTCCCGGCTGGATCAGAATGACCCTTCCGTGCAAAGCGCACAAATAACAACGTATGCACGATCAACTGAGTAAAACAAAACACATAACGTACACACGAGAACTGAAAGATTGATGTTATCCTCTCCCTCGCCCACTTGGCAACCGAGATCCCCAGAACCCTAGATAGTCGTAAGCTGTTGACTAGTAACTGGGTGACTCTGAATACCAGACCGTAATACCACAAGTGGCCCGAGAACTGGGTAAGGGGAAGCTTAAAAGAGACCGTAATACCACAAGTGGCCCGAGAACTGGGTAAGGGGAAGCTTAAAAAGATCTGCTTAGATACCGTGAAGCTGTGTATGTACGTTGTACACAACACAGGAACCAAGCTTAACGGAAAAAACCCCTACTTAGATACCACATAAGTGGCAGCTGAGTAACACTAAGCAGGGGCTGTGCATTTACGAACAGGCGCTCACTAGTCCTGAGCATTAGTCAGTCCTTGTGAGCGGGATATGCGGCTAGCATCCGTCTAGCCTGCAGTCCCTCTGTTCGGCGCACAATGGTCAATATATGCACGAGCTACCACGGTGGCCTGGTGACAATGATGGCTCGTGACACGGCTGCTTTGGAAAACGGAGGCCTTGTATCTGGGTAGGAGTGGCTAGGGGGGTATACCGGACATTGGCTTGATGGGGGTTGGGGCTGTTATATATACCCCCTTGTCACTTGTGAATTGCACACCCGGTAACCTAGACGCCTAGACGCCTAGATCCCAAGATGCCGAGACTCCTATAAAATTTTTCAGCCTCGCACCCGCACACGAGGGCTCTCCAAAATATTTTTTATTTTTTATTTGACTTTTGAACTTTAGAGTGCTACCTTTACACCACATGAAAGTAACAAAACCAAAGCAGCGCAGCACCCGGAGCGGTGTGGAAAAAATTCCGCCGAACCCTGAAGTGGAAAGCATCCTAGACTTCAGTATCCTTGATCATCCTTCGATCAAAGAGTTCCCCACAATAAAACCACACCACGCTGCCATCATAATTTTTCTGAAAGGCCTGGCCTCCGGGTTACGTCACCGGCACGCTCTCGAAGCCGCCGGCATGACCTGGATGCAGTTCTACCAAATCTACCGGCGCTGCAGACCTCTGTGGGATTTTTATCTTGAATGTGAAGAAGCCCAGAAGCAATACTGGATTCTTGTGAGGCAGGATGAAGCCGACCGGCGCGCGGTTGAAGGCGTCGAGAAGCCTGTGTTCTGGCGCGGAAAAACAGTTGGCCATATCAGGGAATACTCTGACTCTTTGCTGGCCTTGCAGCTCAAAGCCAACAACCCGGACAAATACGACCGGCAGTCCTTGTCAAACATCCAGGGCGAGGGAGTAGTTTTGAATTTGAATATGAACATTGTGCGAGACCCAAAAGAAATAACCGAAAGGAAGACCGATGGACTTGAACCCTACACCGAAGCAGAATCAGAAGATACCGCAGGACTCCCGGATACCTTCACCGACGGAAACCAAGCAGCAGGAGCTAGACGCATCGGAGACCCCGAAGGAAACCCCATTGCAGGAGGCAGCGAGGATCCAATGTGCACTGGCGAAAACGGCGGCGGGAATCGCGAAGCAGGTGAAAGATTCAGCAGCAAAGTCCAAACCGGTAACCCCCTTCAAGGAGCCTGTCTCTTCAGTAGACCTCCCGAATTTGAACCTGCCCCCGCTCCAGTGCTCAGCGACGCCGAAAAGCGAAAAAAGCGACAAGTCGCCAGAAGTAAGCGAAGAGCCAAAGCGAAGGCGAAAGCCCTCCCAGCTGTATCTGGTACAGCAGGGGATCTCGGTAACAAATCCGAATGATGTTGTCGTTCTGTGCTGGATTAACCTTGCCGGGGAAGACGGAACCTTGCAGACTTATACGCTTCGTGACCAGGCTGTCCGGAATGCTAGGGACCTGGCTACCCAGTTCCCGGGCGCTGAGTTTCAGGTTATTGTGAGACACGCTACGATCAAAGCCGAGCAAGTCACTTCGGTAAAGGTGACGGTTGACGAAAGGGATTAAAAATGGCGCAGTTATCGCAGGCTCTACATGAGATTAAATTTCCTGACTATGACCCAGCCTTTGTGGCAAAACAATTCCATGCCAGCTCGGCGACCTACCGCGGTATAATGGGTCCGGTTGGCACCGGTAAGACGGTCACTTGTTGCATGGAAGTCTTGAGTAGGGCCTGCGAACAGCGCATTTTCAACGGGGTCCGCCGGTCGCGCTGGGCCTTTGTTCGGAACACATACTCCGAACTTATCAGCACAACCATGAAAACCTGGCAGGAATGGGTCCCGGAAGCCTTGTGCCCTATCTCCAGGTCCCCTCCGATCACCGGGAGACTTAATATTAAGCTTCAGGATGGCACCAAGGTAGAGCTTGAAATCTTGTTTTTAGCTCTCGATCGGGATGATGACGTCCATAAGATGAAATCTTTGGAACTGACCGGGATCTTTTTGAACGAGGTGTCGGAGATCCGCAAGTCAATTTTTGACATTTCCACCACGAGACTTAGGTTCCCCGGCAAATTGTGGGGTGGCTCGCTGTGGAAGGGCATCATTATGGATACCAACCCTCCGTCAGACGACCATTGGTACTACAGATTAGCTGAAATTGAGAGGCCAGAAGGCTTTGAGTTCTTTCGGTACCCGCCGGCGATGATCCCTACGGTCGTCAAGTGTGACGATGTCGAGAAGAAACTCGGAATCTCGGCCACAAAGATAGTCTACAAGCCTAATCGCGGCCAGGATCCCAGGTATCCGGCTGCCGATTACGTTAGATTTTATGACGAGGAGTTTGAGTATTGGGAACGAATGATCCCCGGTAAGCTGGATGCCTGGGTTAAGGTCTTCGTTGCCGGCGAATATGGGACTTTAATGACCGGGAGACCGGTTTACCCGGAATATACGGACTCTTTGCACTGCACTGGAGCCCCATTGGCACCGTATCGAGGGCTCCCGCTGCTCTTAGGCTGGGATTTTGGTTTGACTCCGGCCTGTATCTTTGGCCAACTAACGCCGCAAGGCAAGCTTAGGATACTTGACGAGCGCTGCAGCGAGGACATGGGCATCACCAGGTTCATTCGGGAGGTAGTCAGGCCGCTGTTGTTGAATAGTTATGCTGGGATGCGGCTGCTTAGCTGCGGTGACCCCGCGGGTACCGCCAGGTCGCAGACTGACGAAGTGACTTGCATGCAAATCCTGCATGCCGAGGGCATTCCGACCGACCCGGCGCCGACAAACAGCTTCATAGCACGCCGGGAGGCGGTTGTTTATTTCTTGACCCGGATGGTGGATGGTGCTGCCGGTTTTGAGTTGGACAATAAATCCGACATGCTGCGCAAGGGCTTCCAGGGGAAGTATCAGTATGCAAAGATTAAGACGGGAAGCTCTGACCGGTTCCAGGCCAGCCCGGAGAAAAATGAATGGTCACATCCTCACGACGCCTTGCAGTACCTCTGTCTCCTGGCCCGTACCGCCTCAATAACCGGCGACTCGGACACCGGGGCTGACATATTTGGCATGGATCAGCCCATACTTCCTGTTGACAAACTAAGCGCCTCTGGTTGGACTTAATCCCAGGTTCTGAAAATAGTTGTTGACTTCTTAACGCGGCCATGCCACAATATAAGCTACAGAACAAGATGTGATTTGCATCGTAACCGTGACACGAGGGGACCATGTATGGGAACTAGGTTTGACTTTGCCGGCATCCAGTCCGCGGAGGCTACATCAGAACGATTGTACGAAGCCCGCAAGGCGGCGGTTCAAAAAGATGCTGTGGTTGAGATCGAAGACATGTCCCTGGCGGCTTACGTCAAGGACAAGTTCTCCGAGTTTGAGCGTAACCGTCGAGAGTCTGGTGTCGAAGACCAAATGCTGGACAACTTGCGGCGAATCAATTCTGAATACTCCCAAGCGAAGTTGGACGCCATCCAAGGTTCCGTTGGCGGTAGTGAAGTTTTTATTGGAGTCACCGAACTCAAGCACCGTGCCGCGGTAGCCTGGTTGCTGGAAATCTTTAGCAATGAAGAGGACAAACCCTGGGGCCTAAGGCCTACTCCAGAGCCATCGGTGTCGATGTATGACGTACAGCAAGCCATGATGGGGGTACAAGACATCGCACAGCGTAGGCTGGCTCAAGCCCAGCAAGAGGGCGTTGAGCTCAAGCCAGACGAGATTGCGAGCATCCAGAAGGAGATGCGGACTGCGGCCGACCAACGAATTAGGCAGATAGCGATTGAAAAAGCAAGCAACCTGGAGGAGCGGGTCAATGACCAGTTCCTTGAAGGCCACCTGTGGGAGATCTTCGAAGACTTTGTTTCCGACCTGGTTTCCATGAAAGCTGGAATCCTGAAGGGTCCGGTTCTGCAAACCCTAACCAGGAAGCGGTGGGACATTGACCCCACCACCGGGGTACCCGACTTAAAGCTGCAAAAAGAAGTCCAGCCTATCTTTGAACGAGTAGACCCGTTCAATGCGTATCCCGACCCCGCCACTGTAGACTTCGAGGGAGACTTCATTGAACGGGTCAAATTTTTCAAAGCCGACCTGCAGAAGATGAAAGGTTTCAAAGGCTACGATAGCACTGCGATTGACTCGGTGCTCATAAACTTTGGTTCGGTGCCGACGTTGCTGTCTACGAACTTGGATCAGGAACTCGAAGACTTACGGGACACCGGCGACGAGGATGATAACACCGCTAACACAAATTTAATTCACAAGTCTACTGTCGAGGGGTACGAAGCGCATCTCAGCATGAGTGGCTCTCAGTGCATGACCTACGGTTTGACCAAGAAGGAAGTAGACCCGCTGTCACAGTTTCAGGTGGTTGTGCTTTTGGTTGGAGACCAGATAATTTACAAAGGGTACGAACCCGACCTGTTGGGCCGGAAGCCTTATAGCAAAGCCGGCTTTGGCCATATCTCAGGGTCGTTCTGGTACAAGGGGCTGCCTGAAGTTTTGAAGGACGTCCAGGACACCGCCAACGCTACGGCGCGCGCTTTGGTTAATAATCTGGCTATTGCCTCTGGACCGCAAGCCATATTCTCTGATGTCGGCCGGCTTGCTCAAGGTGAGAGGGTCACTTCTATTTATCCGTTCAAGGTCTGGCAGTTTACAAATAAGCAAACCTCTACGGCGCCGCCGCTTGACTTCCTACAACCTCGCAGTATTGCGCGGGAGCTTCTGGAGGTCTTGGGCTACTTCACCAAGTCGGCGGATGACATATCCGGAATACCGGCTTACACGTATGGCAACGAGAAGGTTGCTGGTGCCGGACGGACATTTGGTGGACTGTCTATGCTGATGTCGAATGCCACCAAGGGGATCAAAAAGGTTGTGCTTACAATCGACCGCAAGGTATTCAAGCCCATGATCGACCGTGTGATTGACTGGAACTTCAGCAAGAAAAACGACATGTCAATCGTCGGTGATGTCAACATCGTCAGCACAGGAGTCGTGGCTCTGATGGCCAAGGAACAGGTTGCTGAGCGACGTTTGAGTTACCTCAGGGATACCGCGAACCCTGTTGACTCACAAATCTTAGGGCTCACTGGCCGGGCTGCTTTACACCGCGAAATAGTTAAGACCCTGGAAATTTCCGGCAGCACTATTATTCCGAGTGACGAAGTCATTGAGGAACGTCAGCGGGAAGAGCGCGAGTCTCAGCAGGCTCAACAGCGACAGGCTCAGATGCAGATGCAGATGGAACAGCAAGTGCAACAGGCTGACGTTCAATCCCAGCAACGGGGTGACCAGCGCGAGGATGCCAAGGTCCAGATCAGTGCGGCCAAGACTGAGGGTGAGATGCAGCTGAAGCGCGAGGAGTTGAAGATCAAAGGCATGCTCGCTTCACAGAAGGGCATTGAAACCGGAGCGAAGGCCGGAATGCTGGAAGCACAGACCATGGACACTATTATTGGCGGGAATGGAGTAGAGAATGATTCGGGTATCTGAGGACCTTATTGATGCGTTGGAAGAAATAAAAATTACCAGACCGAAACTTTTTGCTTGCATTCGGGAGTGGTTTTCGGTTAGTCTATTAGAGAACCAGAGGAAGTATCTGCTCGACGGTGCTCCGGTGTATAGAAATCAGGGTGGTTGTATGGAGCTTGAAGATGTTCTTGAAGCTTTAGACGGCAACCCTAAACGTGAGCAATAACTACAGGGAGATAGTTGAATGAAGAAATTGTGTATAGGAATTATAGTTGCGGCCTTGATGGTCACGTCGCTTTATGCGGCTCCGCGGGAGGATGTAAATCTGACCGTATGGCGTGTAAACGGAACCCAGATCACTCCGACCGCAGCTGAGATAAACCGGCTTGACGACGATAACCTGGACGATACAGGTACCGGTTTGATGCGAGTTGCCAAGGGTCACTATGACTTTACAGCTGCGTCTGATTTGTCGGCAGAGTCTATGGGAGTAACGCTTCCGTATGGCGCAATATTACAGAACGCTGCGTTTAAGTTTAGTACGGCCTCGTCTACGACCGGTACCGTATCTTTTGGTGTTAATGGCGCAGCGGATATTTTGGCACTTGCTGATTCTTCCGGGCTGGGTACGGTTGCTACGAATGCTACGCTGGTTGATTTTGGCGACCCGACGTCCTGGTTAGTGGTTGGTGATACCAATCTTACGGACTTGGCGTTGACTGTTACCACGGTCGGCGGGGTAACAAATGGTGTGGTTGATGTTTGGATTCAATACGTCGAGTAATTATGTCCGGGTAACCGGGTTACTTGACACAATAAGACATAGACGCAGAAGGATCCCATTCGATGGCCCTTCTGTAAGACGCCGCATTCTGGAGCCATCCAGCGCGGGGTACGGAGGATAAAATGGCTGATATACCTGATGCAGTGGACAAACAAGTTGGTGAAGGAGACGCTTTGTTAGCAGAACTTGAGCGGGAAATGGGTGGCATGGCAGATGAGAACCCGGGCGTGGATGGCCTTGGGGCTCTTGGCGTGCCTCCGGATGACGGCAAGCCTGCAGTAAAGCCTGACGTGGATTCTACGAGTGGTGAAACGGCGGACCTTAAACGCCAGTTGGAGTTTGAAAGGCATCGTAACAACAGTTTGCAGGGTCGAGTTGATTCTCAGCTCATACCACTGCAGGGCGCCGTTAAGACGCTGACCGGCCAAGTGGAGCAGTTGACGGTTCAGAAGCCGGTGGATGACGGTAGACCAGCGTACTTGAGGTATATTCAGCCCGAAGAAGTCGAGCACTTTGGGAAGGACACCTTGGACGCGCAACACCGTGTATCCAAGGGTGTTACAGAAGCGGCGATTGCAACGGCTCAACAGGCTATTGCCAAGTCAAATGGTGCACTCGAAGCCAGATTGAAACTCGTTGAAGACGCGAAAGAGAGCCAGGCTACTGACTCATTGTGGGACAAGGTGGATAGAGTTGCCCCGGGAGCCAAGATAGCCAACACTAACGATCCGGGATGGTTTAGATTCCTGGGTACCGTGGATCCTGCAAGTGGATTAACTTACAGAGATCTTGGTGGTTCTGCCGCTGCGGCTGGAGATGTCGGACGTTTGGCGGAGATATATAAGACGTACAAACCTACAGTAAGTGTCCCGGATGCCGGGATTGATGCAAACCAGTCGGGTGTCGCACCGGTCAAAGCACGGGGAGAACCTGATAGAAGTAAAAGTGAACGCGGAAAGCCTACGATTTCCCAAGCGTCTATGGAGAAGTTCTTCAAAGATGTTGCCCGTGGTAAGTACCTGGGTAGGGAGAAAGAGGCGGAACGCATAGAGAGAGCTATTGATGACGCTGTTGTCGAGGGTCGAGTCTCCTAATAATTTTTAGGTTGCTTCGTTCTGTTCCGCAGCACTCAAAGCTTACAATAAAAGAAGGGAGTTCAGCATGGCATATCCTATTGCTGCTGGGACGAGGAACATTGGAAGCGACCTGATGCGGTATATACCGGTACTCTATACTGGTAAAATGCTGGTCAAGTATTATGACAGTTCGGTGTTGACACAGATAACCAACACGGATTACGAAGGTGAAATCAAGAAACACGGCGACACGGTCTATATCAGGGCCACGCCGGACATGACTATCCGGGATTATCGCAAGGGTCAGGCCCTGGTTAATGATCAGCCGGAAAGTACGGCGGTCTCGCTGCTTATCGACAAGGGTAAATACTGGTCGTTTGTGAGTGAGGACCTGGATAAAGTTCAAACCGATCTTAAAGGGTACATCAACGACTGGGTCAAGGATGGCTCGGAGCAGATGCGCATAACGGTGGATACGACTGTTCTGCAGGATATCTACTCGGATGCCAGTGCGTACAACATCGGCAATAGCGCTGGCTATCGAAGCGGCAATATTCCTTTGGGTACGACAGGCACCCCGGTTTCCTTGAGTAAGTCCAATATTTTGGACTATATTCTCGGCGCCGGCGTAGCACTTGACGAGCTCAACGTTCCGGATATGGGCAGGTACATGATACTGCCCCCGAGGATAGCGGGTCTCATTAAGGCGTCCGATCTCAAGGACAGCTCGTTGACGGGTGATTCCAAGTCGATACTGAGGACTTCGGTTCTGGGTACCATTGACCGGTTCACTATATTCAATTCGAACCTTCTGGCCACGTACTCCGCGGATTCCGCGACGTACTGTTTGTTTGGTCACAAGGATGCGACTACGTTTGCTACTCAGCTTGTGAGTTCCAAGGTGCAGGACAATCCGGATGGATTCGGAATGTTGCATCGCGGTCTCCAGGTGTTCGGGTACAAGGTAGTGAAACCTGAGGCTCTCGGAGTGCTTTACGCTTCCGTAGATGTTTCGTAAATAGAAAGGAATAGGTTATGGCTGATACTACTGATGCAACAGTCGCGATCACTCGCGGCGGGTTCCCGGCGCTTGGGCCCAAAGTTGGGTTTATCCAGGCTGATGTCACCCTCGGGGGTGTAACGGATGAGGCGGACGATGTCGTGCAGGTATTCGAGTTCGAGACCAGCACGCTGATAATTGCTGCTGGGCTGACGGTCGTAACGGCGGCAACAAACTCGATCACCGCAACACTAGGACTTGGCACTGGAGCCGAGTTTCTTGCTGAGGTTGATGTGAGCGCGGCTGCCGGCACCATATACGAGGGCGGCTATCTGTTGGCCAACGTGATCATAGACGCGGACGACACCATGGATCTTGCCGTAAGCGGAAATGCTGGGGCGGCCGGTACTGTGAGAGCATGGGCAATTATAGCCGATATCGGAGACGCTGAAGGCTAAGACGAGTTAGAATGAAAGGTAATGTCCCCCGGACTCCCAGAAACAGGGAGCCCGGGGACTTACTAACCAAGAAGAAGGTACCTATGAAAAATTTTGTTTTGGCTTTGACTTTTGTACTGTTTGCCTCAGTCAGTTTTGCTTTTGATAATACGGAGCCGCAGGTTGTAGAAACATTTACCAACACCTCGTATTCTTGGACTAATGTCCAAAATAAGGTTTACATTGGTACGATTATAGCTGCTGTTGGAACCCACGAGACTGTGGCCAATACGGCGGCGGTTTACCTGGTTAAATCTACTGATGCTGGAAACGTGACAATTACGCTGGGTTCCGGGGGCAGTGCGGATTTTGAGCACTACATCTATTCGGCGCCAGAGGTCATCGAAATAAGTCGCGGTGATATAATAACGGTTACCATGGACGCTGCCACCAATTCGGTTATAATAATGAAAAACTACGTGGGAGATTAACATGCGCAGAGCCTCCATATTCTTTATGGTAGCGATGCTGGCGTCTCATGTGCTTGGTTTCGATTACGCCACGTCTACAGCTACGTTCACCAACACTGCGAGCAGCCGGGAATCCAAGTGGCAAGATTTTGAATGGCATTGGGATACTAGGTCTGACCGCAACATAAGTGTGACGTTTTCGGGTGTAACTGGCGGTTCTAATATTTGGCTTAGGATGGCATATCCCGAACGGGGTTACACCTATTTGACTGTAGCGAATGGTACATTTTCAAAGACCTGGAATACGGTGTCCTGGTCAACACCAGTCCCTATTGCGGTCTCAAACATACCTCCGCCCAGAACATATTACGCTGAGTTCCTTTTAGTTTCTACAAACGGGTCCCCTACCAGGTCACTAGCTAAGGGGAAAATTTCTACAGAATGGTCGTTATTTGAAATTACGAACACGGCAACCTGGACGCCGGTCACTATCTCATATAGTATCGATGGGATCATTGTTGAGTCTGACCCGTATTTTACTAGTTGGTTGTCAACAAACACTCTTTTTGATGTACTTGAGGCGAGCATTGGGTCAAATGATGTGGATATTGCGGCCAACACTGTTGCCATTGGGTCAAATGATGTGGATATTGCGGCCAACACTGTTGCCATTGGGTCGAACGATGTGGATATTGCGGCCAATACAGCCGCCATTGGATCGAATGATGTTGATATCGCGGCCAATACAGCCGCCATTGGGTCGAATGACGTTGATATCGCAGCCAACACTGCTGCCATCGGTTCCAACGACGTAGATATTGCTGCGGTTGATCTTCGGGTTGGGGCAAATGAGACAAACGTTGTTACCTACGCTGCCGCCATCGGATCAAATGATGTTGATATCGCAGCCAACACTGCTGCCATCGGTTCCAACGACGTAGATATTGCTGCGGTTGATCTTCGGGTTGGGGCAAATGAGACAAACGTTGTTACCTACGCTGCCGCCATCGGTTCGAACGATGTGGATATTGCGGCCAATACAGCCGCCATTGGGTCGAATGACGTGGATATTGCTGCCAATACAGCCGCCATTGGGTCAAATGACGTGGATATTGCAATAAACCTTGCGGCCATTAGTTCTAATGACGTTGATCTTACCGCGGTAGGTGGCCGTGTCACCACGGTAGAAGCGTGGCCGACCAATCAATGGGCGCTAGGGTATGTTGCATATTTGTGGGGGAACCACGCTGATGCCGGATACCTTACTGCTGAAGCCTCACGGTTTGATGCTATTTACGCGGCAGATGTCACACTTATTTCGTCAAATATAAGTGGATTGACACAGGGAACGTATACCGGTGTTGTGGCCTCGGTGGCCTTTACCGCCGAAACCGCGGTTGTTGTTGGGCACACCTATGTCTGGGGTTTCTCCAAGGAAAATAGCTACGGGACGTCGACGTTAAGTATCGCCGGGGCCACGGTATCGCAGGCCACATTGGGGATGTCTTCAAACTACTTTGTAGCCTTGACGACCAATAAGAGCTTGACTTTGACTTTAGTCGGGGATGGCAGCAGCAAGGCGAATGTGAGCAACGTATTTGTGCGGGCGGTCACCAACGGGTCTGCTTATGCCGCAGAAGCTTTTGTAGCCCCCGAGGGGCGATTTGGCGCTGTGTACCTTCCTATGGGAAGCACGGAAGGCTATGTGTTGGCCTACACCAACGCGGAAACCGGGCAACTAGGTCTCGTGGCTGCTGGCGCCGGTGACATGCTGGAGTCGGAGTATAACACCAACGGAGCGGTCGGGAAGGTTGACTACGCTATTTACGCAGACTCATCTGGTGACTCTGTTACTAATGCATATGGGCAGTCTGGAGCAGATGACAGTGCAACGGTTTCAAACCGGGAGGTTATTGTGACTTTTGGACCGCGAACCGCTTTGTATCGGTATTCTGCTCTTGCTACGGGTGATGAAGAGATTCTGGTTGTGGCTTCGTCTACAAACGTAACCGCGGCCCGGAGTGGGTCTACGATAACATTTACGATCCCGGCAGGAACCATTTTGGCGGGAACCCGGATTCGGTATAACGGCTCAAGCGGCAGCATTTTAACAGTTAATCTGGGCTCGAACGATATGGGTAACACTGGTCTTGCCGACCGGTGGGGTGTTAGTGGGTGCACGGTTTACCGAGAAGACTCGGGGGCTGAAATAGTTACGGCTCCGTCACGACTTGATTTAACGGATCCGGAACAGGTTAAGGTGTCTGGATTGTGGACTGGCGGCATAAACCATATTATGTTAAGTTTCTTTTAAGGGGGATACGAATGTGGAAATCTGCGTCAGTTTATCTTCTAATAGTCACCGCTGGTTTTGCCTCGGTTCCGTTGTTCCAAGCTGAAATAGACATAACAAACAGCACAGAGGTAGTGGCCTACCAGTCTTATTTAGTCGAGGGTGTGGTAACAGATTGGAGCTCGTCCGGATTTGATGGTGAGGACGTGAAGACTAACGACTTGATTTTTACCGAAAATGCTTGGGGTGACACGGATGCTTGGAGCGTAACAAACATAGTGTCTCAGGGCAGTCTAAACATCAGCGTCTATGTTGAGTATACCCAAGGCTCCACGTCGAGATTGGGTGTGGCTGCTGGTGTCGGTGCTATATGCACGTTGTCAACCAACCATGTCGGCTACCCACAGTCACCGTCACTAACCGGAGCGCGAATATCAGAGAACATGAAAAACGAGATATTGAATTATGGATTCCGTTTAATAGATGCTTACACAGAGGCTGAAGCTGATGTAACTCAAGCAGCCCTTCAAGCTGATATTGATCGTAGGGCGTTAACGAATGATACTGGTCAACTTAATTGGACAGGTGCTGATATTAGAGTTGGAGATGGAACTAATTCAGCACAGCCTATAAACTTGGGTCAGTTTGAGGAAGGAGTTACAAATCTTGTCGAAAAAACTGGAGGCACTGCTTCTGGCCCAATATATTCTACAGCCACATCAGCTTCATCATCTCCTCTTGCCACAGAAATTCCCACGGCTGGATGGGTTCGATCACTGGCGATTTTTGGTGAGATATTATATGCAACAACTAATGTCGCTGGCAATACTGATTTCTATGCGTTTGGTAGTGTGACGCAAGCAGTGGAAGCCTGTCGGGAT
>Ga0307928_10000326_pt1 | contig 35944 bp, 49 predicted proteins | sample AceLakmetagen232_FD_201815 | JGI IMG/M metagenome (GOLD analysis project Ga0307928, IMG submission 201815) | Saline water microbial communities from Ace Lake, Antarctica - #232 | ecosystem: Environmental > Aquatic > Non-marine Saline and Alkaline > Saline | place: Antarctica: Ace Lake... | reverse complement strand
TTTATACTGCAAAAAAGTTGACCCGTAAAAATACTCCGCATCGTCCGGACTATCCATCATCCAGCCAATCTGCTCATCCGGTGACATCCCCGCCAGTTGATTTTGTATCTCATTTTTACGAGTAAACTTTTTCCCTTTTTTCTTTTTAACCGGATCATATTTTCTGACAAGCGACGCTATACTGGACAACCCTCGCATTTTCTGGTTATTTAACGAACCCGACAGCATCATACCAAACCCGATATCCGGGCTTACCCCGGCAGCCTCCAGCGTAGATATCCCCTTAAAACCTTCAGCCGCCCCCGCGGCCCCCTCGCCCATATTTTGCACCAGGTATTGAGTTATATCCGCCAGATCGTCACCTGACGTACTCTTATACGCACCGATCTTACTGACCTTACCGCCAATCCTGCCCATCAATCTCGCGTCAGCATGAACATCACCTTTTGAAAAGGTACGTATAACATCCATCAGTCTGTCTTCCGGAATGGTCTGATTGGCCCCGGTAACAATCCCGCCCAGGTCGTCAAGCAGCTTTTTGGGTACTTTTTCTTGACCAGCCATAACCTGGAGTTTCGCGTTGATCATATCCGGGTCCGCGTCCTTACTCCACCCGGTCACCCAATTAAGCGTCCCGGAATCGGACACAGCATTAGCCTGAGCCACCTTCTCCGACATCCGCATCAACTCCGCATAATCAAGCTTCATCAAGCTAACCACTCCCTGGAGCCCCCGCATAGCAGTTGCGGCTGACGCAAAGCCAAGTCCAATCTCTGTAATACGCTTGGACGCGGAGCCAGCCCCCATACCAACCCCACTCATATTCTTACCCAGTTTTTTCGATTCTCGATTCGATTCTTTAAGCTTTTGAATCATCCCTTCCTGCTTAACAAGCACCTTGGACATATCGGCAATCGCCTTATCAGGATTAGACGACATCACAAAATCAAGATCACCTTTTTTTCCCATTGCTATTACCTCACCACTCTTTTCCGACGTGATTTCTTTTCGTTCATCGCTTTTGCCGTCAGAGTCTTAACAACATCAGTCAGCCGAGCAACTTCCTGCTTGGTCATACTCTTCATCTCCTGAGCCTTTTTCGGATGGCGAGCGGGTGTCATCCAGAAATATCGCAGGTGCGGCCCGACCGTAAACCTTCCCTTAACAGTTCCTTTTCCCGCCCCGGAAACCCGAAACGCATAGCTCCGATTCAACGCTAACCTACTGCGTCCGGTATAAACCAGATCCGGCTTAGCCCCCATTTTCTGTTTTCTTTTCAGATATTTAGGCGTTCTTTTCGCATAGCCGTATTTCGTTGCCGCCCCCGCCTTAAAATGCCCCAACAGCATCTTACTATGCCACAGTTTAGCCGCCCCGATCATCGCTCCCTTCAGTTCCTTAGGAAATCGCTTGCCCTTATCGTCAGCCCCATCATAAATATGCAATTCGTATAAAAGCATTTTTAACTATCCATCTCCAGCCAGTGCAGATCCGCATACGTCGGAACATAGCCGTTAAGCAGCCCCATCCGCCAGCGAACAAACATCATATATCGGTCGCCTCTTTTTTTTTACTATCGGCGGCAAGCGACTCCTTCGCCCGCTGAACAATCGCGGGCATATCGACAATAGCGCCCAGCGCCTCAGATATCTTATCACTAGCGAGAAGTTTCAAAATATTCACTTCGTCAATACCAACCCGATAATTAAACGCCATCGCATCGATCAGCAGCCTCATCCTGGCCGTCATATTAAGTTTAAGATCCCCCGTAGCCCAGCCCAGCTCAATCTGTGCATCATGCCATAACTCTTCCGCCCGCTTTCCGAACTCTGCGTATCTTGCAATCGGCTCAGTCACCAGCTCACCGCCGGCCCCCAGTATCAGCGTGCACGGCAGAACCGTCGCCTGCCCGAACGCTCGGGCAACTGGTATCAGCCATTTTCCCCCGTCGCCCATCCTAACCTGATGTCCTGCGATCTGTGGCCGCCTGGCAATATCCACCGCGTTCGGTATCGCCGCCGGATCCCAGCCAATCCAGTATTTTTTATTGATCGACTGCTGCCAGGTTAGCTGCTGCGGCTTACCCATTATTAAAGCACTATCAACGCCAACAAGCTGGCCGCCACGTTTAGCCGTGCCTACCGCACCGCAGCCCCGCCAGGTAGCGGTTTTAGGCTCAACAGCATAATCTAGCCCGACAGGCATCAGTTTTTCCGGTGCCGGCCCGGTAACCCCTTCGATAAAATACACGAATCCACTCATTTCTTGATCTCCTTAGCTATCGGTTTAGGATTCATATCCGGGATCCGCCCGCCGTTAAGTGCCCGCATCTGCCCGAACACCTCTCGCTTGAGTGCCAGTGCTTTTATAAGCTCGGCCTTTCTCTTTTTAGCCTGGTCAGCGGTTAGATTCGCGGCCGAATGTATAAGCAAATCATAACCACGGCACGCCTTCCGATACCTTTCGACAGCTTCGGCCAGAGGTGTTTTTCGCATTTCATTATTAGCCATTTTGATCTCCAGTTCTTTTTGTTTAATGTTTAAGGCGTAACAATCGCCACTTACTACAGCCCCGACAACGCGATCACATCGGTGGTCCCATCCCACACCGGCTGATACTGGATCGCCGCCTGGGCAATCGCTCCGTCGGAGCCGCCGACAGTCGTCGGGTTCATTATCCCTTCGTCCAGTGTCAACGTAATAGGACTACTACCTCGCGACGCTCCCAGCGTCAGGTCATCAAACGCTATTGTCGAATCAGAAGCCGTCTGTGCCGCACCGAGAATCCCCCATCCGATCGGCACTGCCAGCGACGACGTTGCAATTGTAATTGTCGGCTGCCGTTTAATAATATCAACACACTTCGGATACAGCGTCCCGCCGGTTTTCGCTATATTCAGACCAAAATCAACTGTAACCTGGCTGACATCATCCAGCGCCGTACCATTCAGACTAACAGCGCCCAGCACATAAGCCTCATCACTCCCCGAATCGCCCGCGTCCAGTGCCGCCGTAGCATATGCAATCGGCGTCGTTGTACCATCAGCGGAGATAAGCGCAACATCGTAACTGACAGTCACCGCCGCCCCGGCCGACGCAACCAACTGCCGGGGCACAAACAGTCCGGCAACTAAGGTCGCTTTATAGTGGTTACTGCCACTACGCGTAACTGTGCCATCGATCGCCTGCAGCCAGAGATATGTTGTTGACCCCGTAAACGCCAGGCCGCTAATACCACCCAGCCCGGCAAGTGCTGCCTTAATCGCATTGGTCGTAAAGCTGATATCCGGCTCACCGCGAACAGTGGCGATAAAACTATTATCAATAAAGCCGGACCCACTCAGCAGAACCTGCTGTAAGTTATTGCTTATCGAACTATTAAGCATACCATTTATCACTACCGCACCGGTCTTAATCGACCCTATTGTAAAATTAGCCATAACAACAACCTCTCAAAAATTAAGTCAGCCGATCCCCCAGCTAACCAATAACCGAATCCCATTATAATACACACCGGCTTTATCTTCGATCTGAACCGGCCCTTCCAACACGTCAATCGCCCGAACCAGCAAATACCCCGGCGTCGCCGCCAGCGCCTTCATCTCTGTAATAACATTCTCGTAATAATTCAGGAACGCCGCCTCCGCAGCCGCCAGGTTTTTCTGGTTCGCCGTCGAGATCGCCGTCTCAAGTCGCAGCTCCAGATCACCTGAAACCTCAAAGCAGCTCGTACCCGCCCGAACGTTCCGATCGTTACCAACCTTGCATATCAGAGCAAACGGCCTGGCAAACGCAGACGACTCATAAGCCGTTAAATATATTTTTGTTTTTGCGAACGTTATTTTTTCTTCGTCGGTCCCGGTCGCCGCAACTGCCGTCTGGAACGTCGAGCTACAAGCCACCAGAGTCTCCAGGGCCGCCATCGCCGCCGCACCCGGCGTAGTCGTCGGGTCGCTGGCCGCCTCATACCAGAGCGACATCCCCCAGCCCGCATAGAAAGCTGCCAATTCTCCGTCAGTTAAATACATTTTTATAATACCGTTAATTGTCGATAAGGGGTTGTCTTAGAGATAGTCACCTCAGCAATTACTGTGGTCCCATCGTCCGGATCGAGTATCTCTTTAATCGTATCAGATCCTTCCTTACTCCGAATATTTCCAGCCAGTATAGCTGTAACAACTTTAAATGACCCGGCAAGTGTCATCGTATCACCAGCGGTCCAACCAGTAGAAGCTTTCAGGGCGGTTACTGTCCCCGCCACCAATGCGTTAATCAAGCTGGTATTAGCTGAAGCAGAAGTGTAAGCGTCCAAGGCGGAGTTATAAGCATCGATAGCATGACCATCTATATCTATTGTATTCGCTTTAATCGCTGCCAGATCGCCGTCGCCACTGGCTTCTGTCAATTCATCCATAGATTTAACCCGCTCGTAAATGCTGCCAGCGGTTGGAGTATCGGGAATCGCCGCACTCAGTGAACCAGGCGTAGCCGAACCGACAAGAACCGCATTAACACTCTGATACTGATTGACAGTCCCTTCTCCATCGTAGGTCCCCGCCCAACTACAATCACGCAGGTAAACGGTTGAGCCAGTTGCTACATTCAAATCCTTAACCGCACCGCCGCCGCCGTCCTCTGTAACATCCATAACGCAGCGATTGCAAAAGACAGTCTCACCATCGCCGTCCGTGCCTATACAATAACCATCGCCACCATCAGCACTACCCAACGATAAGTCGAGAAAAGAATCAGTAATAGTAATTTTCGCATCGGCTCCGTCAGCGTATAAAATGTACCGGGTATTATTACCGGAATTGCCGTCATATTTAGGAATCTGCGTAATGCTGAACACGCCACCGTTAATAACAACTCTGCCGGTTGCTTTAATACCGGTAACAATGCTATTAACATCACCACCGCAAGCAAACGTCATGTTCTCAATCGACCCACTGCCCATCTTACAACCGGTGGTAAATGCAGACACTTCGCAGTCTTTAAAGTTATGGCCAGTTCCATTAGTGAGTAAAAATGGGGAATTAACAATATTAGTAGTTTCAGTTGAAAAGTAGACATTTTCAAAAGCTAAACGGGATCTATTGATAGCAAAAACACCACAATTTGACGCCGATGTGCCAGCTTTAACCGTAACATTTTTTAGCGTCACATCATCGGTTGAATATGCCAAACTATGACCATCACCATCATAAGCAATTATAGTTGTATCTCTGTCCCAACCAATAATCGTGATAGCCATATCAACTGTTACAGTCTCTGCATATGTACCCGGCATGATAACGATCATATCACCGGCAGAGGTGACAGATAAAGCACCGGCCACTCCGTCAATAGTTTTCTTGGCAAGAGCTAAGGTCTGGCCGCTGTTGGTATCGTCGGCAGCGTTAGTATCAACATATATAATATGAGCATTAGCCCCGGTTGTGTTATTTATTATCGCAAGCCATTTTTCTAACATTATTTAATCCTTTGTATAACAAAGCCAGTTTTCACAAAATTCAGGCTTCTTATCGCCTAGTACGCAACCTGTGCTGGTCAAAAATCCATCACCTTCAATGTTCCATTGTTTCCAAATCCATTCGTATTCATCAGCTGTAAACCGCCGCTTCATCTCACCAATAGCAAAAAGCCCTTTTCGTATTTTGCCACAACCTTGACAGCATACATCTCTGCCTTCTTTTAGACATCGCATATCGCATTTCATTTACACCACCAAAAAGCTTTCCATCGACCGGGTTAATTCTTGCCCCTGGTCATACATCGTTATTGAAAAGTTAGCCATCCGCTTACCACTTGTTCCGACGTAAGCATTAGGAAACAACTCGACTATCGCAGCACTACCATGTGTTACGTCACTAGCTGGCTCTGTGTCGCTATCATTTTGCGGCTCAGAGGCCCTGATAGAACCTCGCATAGTAAATTCCCATGTATTGCCTGCGTTTATCTTAGCGGCAACACCTCTGTGATCGTGGCCATAGATAACTAGTTGCAACATAGGGTCATCTATCCTGGCAACGGGGGTTGGTTCTATATGCTGAAAATAAACAACCGGATAATTAGAACTTGCAATATCAGCAACAATCGAGGCGTTAAGCCCTGTACTGTAACCAACAAACATTACATTATTCCAAACCGTAGAAAATGAAGTAAACTCAGCTTCAGACGGGTAATAATTATCACAATCTAAATGAGCATCACCGGCAAGCATCCGAGTCGAGAAATCTGCATAACTACCAGCTAAAGCCGGTCCCCAATTACATAAGTCATGGTTACCATAACAAACTAAAACTCGTCCACCATTTGTTACATAGTCATGGTTATTTAATATTACCACAAATTCTTCCAGTAGAGTATTAGCAGTTTTTGCTACCAAAACACTATCAATCAAATCACCTGGCACAAGCACAAGTTTTATACCTTGAGCATAAAACCAATCTAAAGCCCTACTGATTCGGGTAAGTGCATCCTCATACAATCGCCATTCACCATCCCATATAATAGGCCAGTGCGTATTCAAGCGATCAGTGTGATGCGGATCTGTAATTATTCCAAATTTTACACTCATATATTTTTACCTATTAGCCCGGCCATTGCCTCCACTGCCATCCGCTCGGCCCAGGCTAACCAATTATCTTTTTAACTAACAAAACCATAACACCACCGACAAAACTCGCCGACACCATCATTCCCGCAAAAAACGCCTTACCTCTGGCAATCTCCGCCTTATGCGGACAATTATTCTGATGCTGCAAAACAGCCTCGGAAATACCGTCCTTAATACACTTCTTGAGTTCTTTACTTAATTCAGTCAGCTCATTTTTGGTAATGAGTTTTACAACTTCCCAGTCTTGTTCACCCAATTCCATAACCTTAACCCTCTTAAACTGTTAACTGATTTCTGATTTCTGATTTAACTGATTTCTGATTTAACTGATAACTGATAACTGATAACTGATAACTGATAACTGATAACTGATAACTGATAACTGTTAACTGATAACTGATAACTAATAACTGATAACTGTTAACTGCTAACTGTTAACTGACTAACTGCCCTGCCGATCCCGCAACTGCGAATGATGTTTACTATTAACCGTTTCGGCAACCAGTTCCAACAGCCACATCCCGGCAGCATCACTATAATGTTCAACCCGATACCGCACACCGCCGACGGTCGCCACATCATCAACTCCAACAGTCGCCACATCGCTACTATTAATCAGCAGTGTCGCCGTCTTAATTTCGGTCTCTCCCCGTTCGCCATTGTTATATTGCCCAGCCGCATCAGTAAACACACCGTCAATCGCCTGATCATCCCCGCCGTCGGGCGTATAGGTCACCGCCTGACCCATCTTGGTAATGATCGCGGTATTAGCCGCCGCCATAGCTGTTTGAAATTCACTACTCATTCTTAATATTCACTTCTGACTTCTGACTTCTGACCTCTAACTTCTAACTTCTGACTTAACTATTCACTAAAAAAAGCGGGGCCGGGCCAGGCCCGGCCCCCGCTAACAAACCCCGTCAAGCTGCCTCTCGTGTACTACCTGCTTTTTACGCCATAGCCCAAGTACCACGTTGCGCAATAGTTGAGAATCCAGTTGCATTACCGGCAATCTTCACAAAATCGCCCCGCTGTGCCGTTGCCTTAGTATTAGAAAGCTTCTCGCCACCACTACCAGCCGCAAGACCACAACCACCCGACATAACCTCAGATGCAGCAGGGTCGATTTCGGTAATTACCGTACCAAAACCGCCGGCATTAACGACCGTCAACTCATAACCACTCAACAGCGTAGCTATAATAGTCATTGTGATAACTACAGTAGTAGTATCAACATAGATTATCTTACCGCTATCAGCCAGTAACGCCGTGTAATTCGCCGACTTGAGTATTCGATTAACCGTATTGGGGCCAAACTCGTCGCATTCCAACGGTCGAAACTCAACTTCCATTTGCGTTGCACTGACATAACGCGATATAACGCCAACATAACTATTACCTACGGAAGCACCGGCGCCGATAAACGTCAAGACAGAATCGTCCGAAGCGTAAACCGGCTGGCCAACGTCTGTAACCAGGCCAACTAAGTCAACCACCATACGATACCGACCGGCTGGCAAAGTTATCTCATACTGCCCTGCCGTAGCAACGGCATTTGTCACTCTCGATATTGCGTGCCCTAAAAACTTATCACCTGCCACAAGTGGCCTTCCATAACCAGACCCATTATCGCCTACCATCGCACCTTCATAGACAATATCGGAAGCGATAATGCCAATAGCATTATTTCCGATTACCCCTATTACAGGTGTATCAGCCGCTAAAGTTGCCATATCAAACCTCTCAATCTTTATTTTGTAGGGCGGGCCATGCCCGCCAATTCTGTTCTGACTTCTAACTTCTGACTTCTGACTTCTAACTTCTAACTTCTAACTTCTGACTTCTAACTTCTGACTTCTAACTTCTGACTTCTAACTTCTAACTTCTGCCTTCTGCCTTATCTACTTTTTACGACTCGATCGCCCACGTTCCACGCAGGCCGATAATACTCCACCCAGTTGCGTTGCCTGCAAGCTGGATATAATCACCACGCTTCGCTGTTGCCGCAGTGTTAGAAAACTTCTTACCAGCAGCGCCAGCCGCAAGACCGCAACCGCCAGAAATAACTTCTGTTCCGTCAGGGTCAACCACAATCAAGTTACCAACGGTAGCACTTGCTTTGCCAGCATTAACTATAGTCAACTTGTAACCACTCAATAGTGTAGCTATAGCACCCATTGAGACAATCTTTGTGGTTACAGTGACATAGATTATCTTGCCGCTATCAGCAAGCCCTGCTGCAACATCTGCCGCCGTGATTATTCTATTAACCGTGTTAGGACCGAACTCGTCAACTTCACCGGGCCTGAACTCGACTTCCATCTGCGTTGCACTGACATAACGTGTCACCACGCCGACGTAACTATTACCTGTAGCTACGCCCGCACCGACAAACGTCAAGACAGAATCGTCCGAAGCGTAAACCGGCTGGCCAACGTCTGTAATGTAACCAGCCAGCGTTACCAATAAACGGTAACGGCCCGTTCGTACAGTTATGTTGTAAAGCCCTGCCGTAGCAACTGCGTTTGTCACTCTGGATATTGCATGGCCAAGAAACTTATCACCTGCCGCAAGTGGCCTGCCATAACCAGACCCGTTATCACCTACCATCGCCCCTTCATAAACTATGTCAGAAGCAATAATACCGATAGCGTTATCGCCAATCACCGTCGTTACCGGTGAATCCGCTGTCAAAGTTGCCATTATAAACCTCTCATTTCTTTTTTATTAATCAGCCGTCCGCCAACGGCGGACACCTCAATTATTCATTATTCATTATTCACTATTCACTATTCACTACTTTTCATCAGCTCATGGTCGCGTGAGCCGCATGCTGCCAGTAGCCATAACCGACATTCCGCACCGCTTCCGCTGAATACAGGTGCTTAGCCTTAAGAAACTCAACATCAGAGCCATCGCCCAGCACCTTCATATGGATCGGTACCTCTTCCTGACAAACAAACGGTTTGACACCGCCGTCGGCACGGAAGGTCGCGAACTGTGTCGTATAAGCCAGGTACGGATTAGCAACGACATCAATCTTAAAGCCGCTGTTATCAATTATGGAACGAGCCGGATTGGTCTCGCCAGATCCCGCCCGCTGACTATAAACAGCAGGCGCAAGAAACTGCCACAATACCGGGGACGTCATCACGATAAAGTGTTTGGCATCCATATTCATCGGCTCACCCTGGTCGTCCTTATAGGCAAGCATATACCCGATCACACCGAGTATCGCCTTGGCTGCCTCCAGTTGTGTCGGAGCCGTAGCGGTTGTCACATCCAGCGCCCCAACCTGCGAGTTAGTCAACAGATTAAGCTGCGTACCGGAGTCGCCTTCGCTATGGTCACTATCAAAGAAATACTGACCGTCATAACAATTACCGCTCGTATCACCGGTCCCGTTGGTAATCAACGTACTAAGCAGTTTAGCCCAGTGCCCGCCAGCCCGCTTAGCAAGTTCGGCCACACGGATCATTACCTGGCCGGTTTTATCACGTCTGATTTCTGACCGGAGTACTTCCAGGGTCGCTTCGAAGTCTTTGTTCGTGATAGTCATCCCGAAATCGCGGAGCCCCTTAGCGTTCTTACCGCCAATCCACTCACGAAGCATCGGCGACTGGCCGAGCCACTTATAGGTTTCCGACTCCTGATCACTTGTAAACAACATGGATATGTTTGGTATCCAGCTTGCCCCTATATACGCGGCCAGTTCAGCGAAGAACCGGCCTATAATCGCTCTTGATCCTAATGATGCTGCACTCATCGTATTACCTCACAATCTCTATTTCCGAATTTCACAAAGCCTTCGTACCCTTCGTGTCCTTCGTGGTTAAACTGTTTTTTAAATCCGCGAATAAACAACGTCGCAAAGCGACACCACAATTATTCACTATTCATTATTCACTATTCACTTTTTCTTAACTGCTAACTTATAACTGCTAACTGTTAACTGATAGCAGCCAGCTTCTTCCGTGCCGCTTCAGCCCGATCCTTATCGCCGGCACCCTCTGCCCGCACGATATAGCTTTTAATCGCCGTCTTAGTTGCCGCGTCCTTATCCGGCAGCACAAACGGCAACGCATCATGCTGGGTTGATCGCCCGCCACAGGTTCGATACGCACGCACCGCACCCATCCCATACGGGTCAGTATGTCCCAGCAGGAACCCGCGGATATTCACCGGAGCCGCCCCACCCGTAGCCTTAAGCTGATCGGTCAGGTTGGAAACCTTCTTTTTGAGCGTGGTGTTTTTAGCGGCCAGCTTTATCGCATCCAGCTGATCCACCTCAGCCAGCCGTGTGGTAAGCATCTCGTTTGCTTCGACCAGCTCCTCGACCCGCTCAGTAAGTTGTCTAATTATTTCTTTATCACTTGCCATTATTTTCACCTCTCTAATAATCAGCCGTCCGCCAACGGCGGACACCGCAATTATTCACTATTCACTATTCATTATTCACTACTTTTCTTGACTGTTATCTGTTTACTGTTAACTGTTAACTGATATGAACACGCCCATCCGCTTCAGCCCGAACAACCGCCACATAGTCCTCCACGCGGCCGCCAAACTCATCCTGCAGCTCAGCCGACTTTGCAAACGTTTCTTTGAGTTGCTCATCAGTCTGCAGCTTAGCCTCCGCCGGTTTAGCGTCAGCCGCATCATCGGAGAACTCCTGCAGTGCCGGATCAACTACCGGTTTACCGTCCGCCGCCGGGGCCGCCTGCTGGCCGTCTTTATCCGCCAGTTTCTTTTTGAGTTTGGCGTTTTGTGCCGTTATGGCATCTGTCAGAGACGCCCCTTTGGCGAACTGCTGAACCAGTAACTCCGGATCATCGCCGAACTTCTCGACGAACTTTCCGAACGCATCCCGCACATCCTTTTGCCCTTCCTCAAAGCTGTTTTTCGTCACCTCTGCGAATATCTCCGGATATTCCGCGGTGAACTTAGCGACGGTCATCGCCGCCACCTGCTGTTCATTTTTGTTTTTTTCATCTTTCTCTGGCATAGCAATGCCCTCCATATAATCTGTGAATGTTTCCGTGTGGCAGTCGGTTAAGGCACCGAAGGTACACACACTGCCTTCCATTATCATCGCGTTAGATATCAGCGCGCCGGGCCCCGTAAGCGTCCGGCCGTTGACAGTAACGACCTGTCCATCTTTAATATATTCAATTTTCGACCTGTCCGGATCGAACCGCAGCGACGCCTCAAACGGATACCCCTCATCCGAATCCCTCTGTATAGCCGCCGCGTCTTCGTTATTAAGCGGCTTACCTTCCAGGACAAACTTCCCATCGAAGCTCGCATTATCAGAAAACCCTATCCGCCTGGCGGTATCGTGATCAGCCAGAATCGGAACGGACTTTTTAGCCAGCTTCATCGAGCTAAGATCAAACGCCAGATTACCCCAGTACCAATGTTTGACAATCGAGCCGTCGTAGAGTGTAAGTCTGAGTTTTTTAGCCTGATCGCCATCACCAATAAAGCTGCATTGTCCGATCGGCAGGTTAAAAGCCGCAACCGGCATCTGTTTTTTATCTGTTTTTTTCTGACTCATCACAAACTCCAATCCCAATGTATATCGGGGTTCATTCATGCCGCCCGTCTGCCCCGCTGGCAAAATCACAGCTTGCTGTGTTCACTATTCACTATTCCCCATCTTTCTCATCTTCATCTTCGGTCTTATCCTTCTCACCGCCGCCCGTCTCAACCGGAGCAACACCCGACTTGCGAACAGGAACATCACCCCAGGCAACCGACGGCAGCCCCATCCGTGCCCTACCCTCGTTAATTGTCACAATCCCATTTTCAATATGATATTGCAGTAGATTCTGATCATTAAACCGCAGCCGGTCCCCTTTCGGCGGATCTTCCGGCAGTCCAAGTCCGACCCTCGCCTCTATCACTGAAATCGGAACTCCGGACCGCACCGCTCGTGCGTAGTTCTCCATGTTCTTACCGGACGGATCGTTAGTATCTTCCAGCCCCTTCTCCTGCCGATCCTGTTTCTCACGCTGCAGCTGGTCGGTAACCTCATCGATATCCTCGCCTTTTCGCTGGCAGATTTTCTCGCGTGTTGTGGTCCCGTTATCCAGTTCCTTTGCGTCCGCGTTCGCCTCTTTGAACGGATCGACATATGGCCATCGATTACATTGGATCTCGATCCGCACATCATCCCGCGCGGAAAGTTTCCCCTCTGCTGCCAGCCGCCCAAGTTTCCACCTCGCCACCCGAACAACAAACGGTTTAACCACGTTCTCCTGCTCAGCGATCCACGATTCCTGTACTTTTTGATATGCGATTCGTGCGTTCATAAAGGTTGCGCCGCTGAAGTCCCCCGTTATCAAAATAAGCGGCATCAGCAGCGGCCGCCCGATCATCGCCAGCATTTTCGTTGTGAACGGATCAAACTGCGAGCCCGGATGGACTTGCCCAATCCCCGTAGCCGACTCACCGTCCTTGCCATACATAATCGTCCCAGGCGAAACTTTTTCCAGCCGCTTCCCATCCGGATCCAGTCCCGTCGAGCTTGAGCCGCCCGTAAATGCACCCGGCACACCAAACCCTTCTTTCCGAGATACGAACACCGAAAACGCCGCATTAACTTTTGCCGCCACCAGCTCAGCATCCATATACCCGCAGAGTTTATCAATCCAGTCAATCGACGATGCAAGCACCGGCTCACCTCGCGATTGCGAAAACCGCTCCGGACTGAACATCATATGAACATTTTCGGCGTCATACTTTTTCCAACTGTCCGGTTCGATATACCCATAGGCTGCCGGCTTACCGATATAGTATCCCAGTAATTTGCCGGTCTGTGTGGAGAACGCCAGTCCGTTAACTATCTTGTAGTTTTTCGATGTCTTGGAAAGAGGCGTCCCAATCTGTTCACCTTCGATCGCCTGCAGTGCGAAGTCTGTAAATATCGTGCCGGAATCCCCATCTCGCCGATAGCTCAGATACTTTATCCGCAGGTATTGATTAAAATTGAATCGCCCCGTAACCTCGCACGGCGACTCGATCATCTCAGCTCGCCATAGAGCATTAGCTTTTTTATTCCAGGCTTCATCGGATGAAACAAATTTAACCTTCACACCGGACCCGATCAATCCATCCCGTTCGGTCTTGAGGAGTCCGTTTACCAGCGGATTATTTATGCACAGATCACGAAAAATCTCTCGCAGCTGATCCTGAGCATGTTCGGTAAGCTGGCTATCTGCCGTCCCCCCGTTAAGCGATCGTTTCTTGCGTGTGCGGCTCCCATCGATCGCATCATAAGCAAACCGATAATTCGCCCGACCAAAAGCCGCCTTCGGCGACAGGACCGAGATCGCCCGATCAATCGACAGACTAAGCCGCCTGGTGAAACTAATTTTGTTTCGTTCTTTTTCCCGCATCTATCCTATAGATCCTGTCTTAAAAAATAAAATCGCTTTTTTCTTTTTTGTGTATTTCGTGTTTTTCGTGGTTAAATCTCTTAAATTAATATTTCTTCAACCACAAACCACACGAACCACACGAAATTAAAATATCAAATCCGTGGTTACTCTCTTAAACTGCTAACTGATAACTGCTAACTGTCTAAAACTCCGCAACTGTCCGATCGATCCCGCCGGCGGCTGCCTTATCAATCCGTCGAAGCAGCGACTCCTCCCGAGCGTACAGAACCCCCAGATCCGCCTGAGTCCAATTTTGCCCAGAAGCTCCAATCGACTGCCCGGAAGATTCAACCGCCGCAATCGCCGCCTGCACGCTTGTAAGTTGTTCCGCCAAAGTAGCCGCCATACTTAAACCTCACTGCTAACTGATAACTGCTAACTGATAACTGCTAACTGATAACTGATGCAATTCTCCCACCGCGCAGACATTGGCCCGCTCGTTTTCCAGAAAATAGGAAAGATAGGTAACCCCAACACCTTAAGAATTGACCCTTAACCCCCTGATTTTGCAGTAATTTACTGCAATTTCCCCCCATTCCCCCAAACAGCCAAAACCATGTAACAGCTTTTTTGTTAATCTGCGTTATCTGCGGACAAATCTCTTGATCTTAACTTCTCCCTTCTCACCTTCTCCCCTGTTCAAACTGGACTGTCTTAAAATTCTTCCCACACCCCCGACAGGTCCGATACCGCCTGATCGGCACGGTGGCTAATGTCTTAGTAACCCGCGTATCATCGCAATTGCAGAACGGACACCGAACCGGCGGCGGCTCAAACACCTCCCCAGGTTCCAGTTGAACCTGCGGCCGCTTCTTCTTCGCCCTGTCCGGCGGCTCACCCAGCCCAAGGTCCGGCAGATCATCTAAAAAAGAATCACCCATAACCAACTTCCATTTACGTTATCGATTCGCCCTGCAGGCAAATACACAGCTTGCTGTGTGTCATCTCGAGCGGAGCCGAGAGATCTATTTCTTAAATAACGTCGCGAAGCGACCCCTCAATTATTCATTATTCATTATTCACTATTCACTACTTTTCTTAACTGCTAACTTCTGACTTCTAACTTCTAACTTCTGACTGCTAACTGATAACTGATAACTGCTAACTGCTAACTGATATCCGGCATATTATCCAAATACGCACCAGCCCGTCCATCCCGATCGCGTCGAGTCGGCTTTATCTGTTTTCGTTTTATCTGCTGACGATGTGCGATTATCTGCGGCCCCCACCATTTAGCCATCGCCGTCGCATACACCAGGCAATCCCAATAGTGATTTTTCCCTGACCCCTTCGGCCTCCAGGTAGTAGTTGTTCGCCCGGCCGCATCTGTCTTTTCAATTCTTTTTTCTGATGTAAGCGATTCGATTAAGTCCGCTCCGACCCCGTCTGCAATCCGGACATACTGACCATGTCCATCCCACGATAACGTCATCAGGTTATGGATATAATCCTTCCAGTTATCCGTATTAACCATCATTATTTTCATCCCGCCCTTCATCGGCCGGCCATCCGGATACTTATCCAGCGGTCTGATATCGGTCGGTCGATATGTTTTGCCGGTCCGTCCGAATATCGGCATCGCTCCCGGCGTCTGCCGGCAGAAGTCATATATCGTGGTCGCTTCGTAGCCCGCATCGACCGCTACCATATCGGCCGTTATCTCCGCCGTCTTTGCCTGGTTAGCGTACGGGCTGCCGATCCGATCGGCCAGTGACGCCAGAGACGCCGTTTCCCCATAGTCAATAATCGCCATCCGGTACGCGGCATCGATCGCAACAGCAACATATCGAACGTTATAGCGCAGTCCGTGATAATCGGTCCCAACAACAATAAATTCAAACCCATCCGGTACAGTAGCAAGTGGCAGGTTCCGATCGATGAGTGAGATCACCGCTTCGGTTTGAACATCGACTGTCTTTTGTTTGAACGGCTCGGCAAGTGCCGAATTGATAAACGCCTGCAGTTTGGATGTGTCCGAGCCGACCTGCAGCCATTCCTCAGCTATCACCCCCCACGGCTCGAACACCGAATAGAGCCGATTAATATGCAGCCCGAATATCGGATTAAACGGAGCGGACCCGGCCATCTTATATTTCTTGATTTTTCCTGAAGGCAGAGTAACCGACCAGCTACTCGCCCCCGCCGAGCAAACATATTCCTGCAAACACCCAAACGCCTCGCGTTCAGTCTTTTCCAGTTGTTCCGCAGCCATGCCAAAACCATTGTTGCTTCGTGCTGTACCAGCAACTGGAGTTGTTTTAGCCGATCTGCTATTTGTTTTTTTACTCGTGGCTTCTTTACTGATAACTGATAACTGATAACTGTTAACTGTCTGCCCTGCTCTAATGGCAACGCCGTTGGCGTTCATCCACCGCTTAAACCCTTCAGTTATTTTCCCGCTGCAATGTTCACACTCATACCAGGAATTATCCCGAGCTTCAGCCGGCGTACAGCTAGCCCCCGTTTCCGAATCATGCGGCCATTTAACATGGTCCCACTTCAGGGTCTGATATTCACCGCATATCGGACACGGCAGATAGAACTGATTTTTATCGGATATGTCGTAGCGTTTTAGGATCGGATCCCCATCCATCACCGGCGTCGATAGATCGAACATCATATGCCAATATTGCCCTTTAGTCCGCTGTGCAGCGTTTTCGAGTGCTCCTGCTTCCGCGCCAAGTTTCGCCTTCCACTTACCGATCTCATCCCGTGTGACCCGTGGTGCCGACTTATTACTCAGTTGTGAAAGTGAATTAGCCCCCGCCAGGTCCAGCGACCCACCATCAAAGCCAATCGATAGTTTATTTCTTTTTCGTGGCGGATCGACCTTATGTCGCAATCGATCCTGAGCATCGATCATCGGCTGGATCCGTTTTGTACTGGCGTAGCGAGCGTTGTCCGCTGTATCCATAAAGTTCAGGATATTGGACGGGTCATTATCGATCACCCATGCGATTATGATTTGAGAGGTAAGCGACCCGCCAATCTGTGCCGGCTTTACGAACACAACCCCCGTCCGACTGCGGTTAGTATATGCCGCAAAGATCGCATGCACCCAGGGCGTAATATCCGGATCGTATTTTCCCGGAGTTGCGACCCCCATTTCGGTAGTAAGTTTAATATACTTGCGTGCCCAGGCAGCAATCGACAGCGGCGGCACCGGCCTCCAGGCCTCCCGTTCCTCCAATGTCCAGACTACCGGTTGTATATCGATCATAAATTAAACTTCGTAGTTAAATCTCTTATCCTGTAGATCCTGTTATCCTGTCAAAAAAATATTTATTCACTGATAACTGCTAACTGATTACTGTTAACTGTTAACTGATTTTCCCCACTGCCCCGCTGGCAAAATCACAGCTTGCTGTGCTTCGTGTGCTTCGTGCCCTTCGTGGTTAAACTCTTGATCTTCTTCTTCTTAATTTTCTTCTTTTTAACCTGTTCTATTTCGCGACCATCGGCGAAATTCTCCAGACACTTATAAACCTCACCACCGACGATCATCCGAACTTGTTGTTTATCTTTAACCCCGATAAGTTTCTCACTAAGTATAATCGCCAGATATTCCAGTGCCGTTTTAACAGCAACAATCCGCTGTATCCGTTCATGCCGAACCGTCCCGGCATCGATAAGCTCCCCCTTCCTCTGCTGCGTATTCATCTCGGCCTGTTTAGCCTTTTCCGCCCGCTCATCCGCCTGAGCCTTAAGCAATCTTTTTTCATCACCATTCCCGACAACCACTTCGGACAGCTTCCACCGAACAAACCAGGCGACAACTTCGGCGATATCATATTTATCCTTAGCCACCATAGCCGGCATCCCATAGTTTTTCTTCCACGACTGAACAGTTCGTTTAGCAACCCCAAAAGCAGCCGCCAGAAACGCCCCCGAAACAACCTCCCGTTTGGCTGCCTGGTCTTTTTCCGATCGTGCCGCAGCTCGACTAAAACCATTGTTGCTTCGTGCTGTACCAGCAACTGGAGTTGTTTTAGCCGATCTGCTATTTGTTTTTTTACTCGTGGCTTTTTTAGTTGTTTTAGCCGATCTGCTATTTGTTTTTTTACTCGTGGCTTTTTTACTCGCCATTTCTTAATCCTTTGTAAATTCGACACAATACTCTTCACCTAATTTAAAGTGTCGAGCATCCTCTAAAATCATTGCCCCTAATTCCATTCCACCGGACGCTTCCAGGAACCCTGACTCCCCAGCACGAACAACAATCATACTGACCGTCTGTACCTCCACCTCCTTCATCCCGTCAACGCCATATTGTGATGATCCGTAAACGCCCAGAAGTCCCGCCCCACATCGCTGCAGCAGTTCCCGCACCGGCGGCACTTACGTTTCGGACGAATCCAGCTCCATAACTTTTTACTAATCCTGTTTATCATCATCGTGTTTCTTCCTCTTCTTCCCCAACCCATTAACTCTAATCCGCAGACATTCTTCACACAAGTGTTCGTCTTTTTCACGATCCGTTATAAGTTCTTCCCCGCACTTACAAAAGCACCTGCTGCACTTACCTGGCCCAACCCAATGGCACGGATGCCCCTGAGCCGCCACACACTGCCCGCAATCCTCATCCGTGCACCCACATTTAATACATTCCATCTTTTTCGTGTCCTTCCCCGGCTTGCCGGGTATTAAAACCGCCGGTGGCGGCTTCGTGGTTAAACTCTTAACTTTCTTCGCAGTTTCCTTCCTCTTTCTCCTCGGCAACCCCCACGCCCGAACCTGCTCCACCAGGTCAACAGCATCAACAGGCAGGATAGTGGTTTCCCTGGCGGTCGCAATCGTCTGCCTGCAAAGCCCGACAACTTTGGCAGCTTCACACTCACCCAGATTGCCATATTCAGTAAGTATAACCCCTGCGATCTTCCTGCCGTTTCGACCATAGCGCTCGACACATTCCGCCAGAATCATCCCGGCCGTCCGCTGTTGCCCATCGAGTGTAATCCACTCAGCCAACCGCCCGGCGGTTTCACCGTCCATCGTAACCGCCAGCTCTTCCCGTCCGTAGGTAAGCCTCAGCAGGACCCCGCCCCCGGGAGTCCTACCAACGCCCAGCCGTGCCCCGTCATGAAAAACAAAGCTCCGATCCGTAACTTCCAGATTATCACTCATCACCGCCATAACAATTCACTCCATATCAATACTGCAACCCCACACCCCATGGCCACAACACACACTGTTTTTCCCCGGCAAATGTCCAACACACGCATCATGTCCATCCTTCGTCGGCAACCTTCCGCACCGCCGACACGCTCGCCGCCCGGTAATTTCTTCACGGGTATCCGAATACACCCACTTACCATCGTAATAATGAATTGGCCAGCCCCTTTCATATGACCGAACCGCCATAACAAGTCACTCCATATCAATATTCTTCCGGCACCAGCTCCCGAACAAACACATGCCTCATATTTTTATAAGCCCCCTGGTAACTACCCAGATACCGCCCGCGAATATCCGCACATTCAACCCATGTCTCGAAAGTCAAAAACTCCACCGCCACCATCTTTTCAACTTCCCCCGGCCGCAGATACCAGACCACTATTTTGTCAAGCTCCGCATCCAGTTTCATACCCAGAAACTGCGATCCCTCCGGCACCTCTACCGTCTGGTAAACCCCACAATCCAGAAGCAGATCACCAACCACATTAAATTCATTCGCCATTGCGTTTCGCTCCAATCTCAATGCGCCTAATGCGCCCCAATCGCGTTTTTCGCATTTTTTCGCATATAATGATCGCGCAAGCGCGTGGTAAAAAGGTACACACCCGCGCGCGATAATTCAGTTTCCATTCACCAAAATTCCCATCCCACCAAAACCCCCGACTTCGTTCAACCTGTAACCCCTGCTCTTCTGTCATAACAAACCCTTCGTGCCCTTCTAACCTTCGTGGTTAATCTCTTAATTCAATCTGCGGCCATCTGCGTTATCTGCGGATAAAAAATCTTAATATTAAATATTTTTCTCTTTTTCCGCCTGCAGCCTATCCCGATCCCCTTCCACACAAACCAGTGTAGCCTTAAGTGCGACAACGCCATTCAACAGCCCATCAATCACGCCAGGCATCCGATTCCTCAGCTCAACAAAGGCCTAACCTCATCAATATTTTTCCCGGCCTTTCTATACAATCGCCCAAACTCCACCATCATCCGTTTCACATCATCCAACCTCGCATCGCTCACCCAGCAATCGCACGCCCCTAAATCAAAAAACTCAACCGTTATACTCTCCGGCCGACCCTGATCACAATCACACCCAATCATCTTTCGCAACCCATTAGCCATCCCATCACCTCTCAGTTTTTTTCTACTTGTGCCGCAGCTCAACTAAAACCATTGTTGCCTCGTGCTGTACCAGCAACTGGAGTTGTTTTAGCCGACCTGCTATTTGTATTCTTCCCTTCGTGATCTTCTAACCTTCGTGGTTAAAAATCTTAATTCAAATTCACACCACCGCGCCCACACCTCTGATCAACTTCAACCCCAAACTTATGCCAGTCAGCTCCCGGCAAGCTCTTATACTCACTCCTTTTGAGCATAACATCAGCCCCAATCAACGGCCCCAGATCGGTTATCCAACTCAGAATAAAACAGACCTCACCACCAACAACCCGAACCGCCTTAATGGTGGTAAAGAGAATCATTTTATTGTACTCATATCGAACCTTCCACCCAATCATCGCCTCGGAAACATCACCAGCCCCAAACGCCCGAACCCCATCAACAACATCACCCATCTCATCACCTCTAAAAATTCAATCCTGTAATTTCTGCCTGATCGCCCCGTGCAGACAACGTTTGTTGCCTAGTGCTGTACCGGCAACTGGTTTCGTTGTCTGCACTAATTATTTCTGCTTACCGGGTCAATTAATAGGCACCGCCTCACAAGGTCCCGGATCTCCCGACATGTCGAGCTTTAGAGGCTTATCATCTAAAACCTCAATCCGTTTTTCGTCATACCAGCGGGGGTCAACAGGCTTACCTGCTTTATCCACTGGCGGATGGATAAGGTACTGATCACACCCCGTAATGTACAAGACTCTCCCGGTAATTATTCCCTCAAACCCTGTCACAACATCTTTTGCCTTAATCCCTAACTCAAATTTCATAATACACCTCATCTTTTATAAAAAAATATTAAACAGCCGTCCGCCAACGGCGGACACCACAATTATTCACTATTCATTATTCACTATTCACTGCTTTTCTTAACTACTAACTGCTAACTGATTTCCTTCCCCCGATATCGCCCCAACTGCTCACCAACTTCATCAAGCGTCCCAGCCCCATCGATCACATCCAGTTTCATTAGCGAGTCATCACAATCCCGCCGAACAAACGGAAGGAATTTCCCAAGTCCAACAACCCACAGAACAACCACCGGCCCGGCAGCATGCCGATACAAAGTCCGCGCCTCAACATCCATAACAACTCACTCCATATCAATATTGTTCCGGCATAATTCTAATTTTCCCAGGCCAATTCATATCGCGGCCTCACCACCCACCGCGCTGCGTTTGAAACAAATCTCAATGCGCCCAATGCGCCCAAACCGCGTTTAACCCTTTTTTTCGCATAATATGATCACGCGGGCGCGAGGTAAAAAGGTACACACCCGCGCGCGATAATTTAGTTTCCATTCACCAAAATTCCCATCCCACCAAAACCCCCACCGCCAGCGCATCGCCCAAAAAAAACATTTTACACACAAAACACGCGCCATCCTCTTGACCGAGCTGGGGCATATCTCAGGAAGGACCCATAGCACCCCCGCCCCCCTTGCTCCACAAGACCCACCCACGCACCGCCAGCAAACAGAACACAGCGTCCCTGACAGCCAGCCAGCCAAGCCCGTAACCAACATGGTAATAGAACGAAATACTATTGCTGATCAACCACACAACAAAGCACCACCGCAGCCGGCGGTTGTTCATCTCCACGCCGGTAATCGCCAGCCCCATCGCAACAAACTGCAACACATCACCCATCACACGCAGCCTCCTCCGCCTTAATCTTCTCTCAGACCTCGCTCCTATGAACCGCCACCTCCTCCGGTACCGTAATACCAAGCCTGACCCGACCGCCATGTATGTCTATAACTTGCACTTCGACATCATCGCCGACCACAATGCTTTCGCCAGCCTTCCTACTCAGTACCAACATATCGAATCCCTTCAGTTGGCCATGCCCTGGCCGCAACAACCAGGGCATGACATAGAATTACATCCCAATAAATCGAGCACGCAGATACAACAACCCAAGGGTAACCACTGACTTAACCAGATCCTGCACATACTTCCGCCTAGCATAGTTTACCTGATTAGCCACCACGAGCCTCGCGTTCAACCGTTGCCCCTCGGCCAATTGTTCCTCAGTCGTCAGCCGCTTAAAATAGCCAGCATAGGCAATCTCGTAATCACCTTCAATCGCATGAGTGATCCACTCTAACAATTCATCCTGCCCCATGTTCAACAACACCGGCGCTGCGTCCTGTGCCAACACCTGCAGATCTTCAGGCAACTTACTAATCCACTCATTCAAATCAACCAATGGTTCCGTCGTCACTTCTCATCACCCCCTTCCGGTGCGACCCCTCGGACCGCATCAAGAAACAACCCCCAGCGTTCAGCGTTCTGACATAAGATTAATTTCACCTGTTCGCACGTCAGCTCGCCAACATAACAATCAGCCGCCTCGCCTTCAGCCGCTGCCTCAACCGCAACCTCAGCCGCCGGCTCTTTAGCCAACGCCTTATCACACCAGTTGTCAGCAACCACCTTCGACTGAACAATCAACTGCTCGTACTCAGAGCTCACTCCCACACACCCTCCCAGGCTACCGGCGATCAACGTAAACAAAAGCAACACCACCATCGTCGCTGAATTAAACTTAATCACCTTATCAATCCCCGCAGCCTGAGCCACACCATGCAGACCGCTTGCCGAACACCCCAGCAATAAACCAGCCAGGACAATTTCCTTAACCGTCGCACCGTCCGGCATCCCCAGAAAAGCGATCGCAACACCACACGCCATCGCCACAAATGGCAACGCACCTTTTAGCTTATCAAACACCGCAATGTTTCTAAACGCCTGCAAAACCACCATAACAATTGGTGCACACCACACCAACGCCACCGGTATCTCAATCCCGTTACTCATAACTGTTTCCATCGTTCATACCCTCTCAAAAAATAAGCACAAAAATCAACACAATAAAACACTACAACCAATCACCTACGGATTCCGCTGTTTGGCTTCGATAAGATATTTCTTAACTTCCTTACCCCACAACGCCATCACATTATGAAGCCGACCACGCGACTTTTCGACAGCAATAACCTTCTGCTGCATTATCATCACCAGGTCAACCACAGCCGGATCACCACCGCACTTCCACGCCTCATCCATACGATTATGAATTGTAGTAATATCACTGCGAGCCTGCTTTTGAACATCATCTCTCGCCGTAGTTGACGGCTCAAGTTGCGGCAGTAATTCCTTAAACCACTTCATCGCCCGATCCATCACCGCCAGCTTTGCATTAAACTTATCGTTCGATAAATTCTGTAAAATACAACGCGGACTCTCACGCTTAACGTTCATCCAAGCTAAATCAAACTCCCACTTCAACGACGACTGGCTTGCCAAGAGAAAGGCAGCTTGCTGCCCTCGGCCGCCCCTGGTCCCCGCCCGAACATCCGAATCCGAATCCCCCGAATCCGAATCCTCGAAATTCTCCGAACCCGAATCTCCCGAACACCGAACCTCCGAACCCGAACACCCGGGACCAGGGGCGGCCGAGCCCCCCGAAACATCGAGATCCGCCGAACCACCGCTCTCCGCGTGCCCCCGTCTTGAACCGCCCGAATTCACACATTCCGAGAATTCATGAATTTCGGACTTCTCACCTCGATCTAGCGTCTGAGCGGGCTGTTCCTCTTTCGTTTTAGTTTTATTTAAGTTATCTTTCACTTCGGTTTCGTTATTAAGGTTCCCGGAATTCCTGGAATTCCGGGAGTCCCAGGAATAATCCATCTGAGGAATATCAACACCACTTAAAGGATGCTCCATTTCGACCGCAAAATCGCATTCACAAGCTTCAATCCACTTCACCTCATCACACAACAACCAACCCAACCATCGCTTAACACTCTCAACATTGCCGCCCATGTACCTGACAATCAAATGAGCCCCTATTACCTTATAATCGCTGGTCAATGCAAAGCCGCGATGCCCAGATTCATGACAACCAGCAACTTCAGTGAGTTTTCGAAACAAACCAAAAACGGCAAAAATCTCGTCACCAGCCATTAAACGTAAATTGTGCCACTCCTCGTCGGTAGTCAGCCCCTTCGCCGGCGAACGAACATATAAAAGCCTCGACTTCCGCAATTTTTGACCTTCGCTCCAAGATCCTTTCTTATCATTGACCTCGTAGCGTTCGTCCCATTCTCGTATTCTCAATGCCAGCGGCATCCATTAACCTTTCCCCTGTCCATCATTTATAATAAAAAATTGAAGCCAGGCGTGTCCGGTTGGGTTAGAAGTGATTTTTCGCCCGGCCCCAATTTATTTACACCGCATCCTTAAATTCAAGCTCAAGCTGCTTACACTCTTGAACAACCACATCCAGGCCAGGCAGATTAGCCGCCATAGCCGTAATATCAGAATGAAACGCCTGGTAATCGTGCGGCTTGAGCTGATAGGCCAGCACAATCCCCTCGGTCTGATATTTCTCGTCAGCAAACTTAACCTGATCCCCATCCACAGTGACCGGCGATCCGTCCTTATCACATTTAACACCGCAATGGCATAGCTCGTGATCTATCACCGCCCGCCGCTGCTCATCGGACAGATTTTCCTTCCAATAATCCCGGCTGATCTCAATAATGAAATCCAGCCCGGTATAAAAACGTAATAACCCGCTAACACATCTGGCCGAAGCGATCGCAATTTTACCACTGCGGGATTTGTCCGGCGTAACCCAAAGCAATCCGATCTTAGCTTCCTGCAGGTGCCAGTGACGATCGTGATGCTGCTTAATCAATTCTTTCACAAGCTTAGCCGGCAATTCCTTCGATTCGATCTTCATATATTCCGCTGCCATAATTACCCTGCTTTCTTAGTGCCATCTTTATTAAGATTCGCCCAGCTTTTCGGCTCCAGGAACCCTTTGCGACCGGAAACATCGTTAAACATCGTATCAATATCAATACCCAATAGCTCAGCTACCGACCTAGCTTCCTTAATCAAATAATCCGGCGTCTGAGTAATCGGCCCGTTATCCATTTGTACCTTCTATTCCTTGATTAAACGGTTTATGTACCAACTCACCAACCCATCCCTTACCACCGCACACCTCGCATACATTCCCGGTCAAACTCAACCGTCTCTTACCGCAACAAACCGGACATCGGGTCCACGCCAGCTCCATCTGCGGCCCCGCCGCCATTAATTCCCGCACTCGCCCGCTAAATTCAACCATTCATAATATTCCTCAAAAACTGGCGGGCGTTGTAACTACACCTCAAACACCGATCTCTTACAATTTAACAATAAACATCTACCGAAGTATGAACGTTGTAACTACACCTCAAGCACCGGTCTCTTACAATGTTTTGCTGGCAGGTGACGGACGCGGCAATGTTGTAACTACACCTCAAACACCGGTCTCTTACAATTTAAATACTTAACTTACCGGCAGCTTTGCCGTTGTAACTACACCTCAAACACCGGTCTCTTACAATGCATCAGTTGCAAGAAAGATGGGCTGTCAGGTTGTAACTACACCTCAAACACCGGTCTCTTACAATCATGATAACAAGCTGGGTTATCAGGAAGTTGTTGTAACTACACCTCAAACACCGGTCTCTTACAATAGATAAGGTGTGTTTTACGCCTAAGCCTTTACAGGCTTTAACGTTGGCTCTACACAAGCCATTAAATTTTTTGTGTTTTCAAAGAGCGAAGCCTTTTTGTCAGGCTTAAAATTTTCTATAAATATCACCTGTTTGCCACTGGCTAAGGCTTTATTTTCAAGCCTTGTCCAGAACAGTGACCAGGCATTGTCTAATGTTTTTTTATTTTTCTCCCTGCTGAACCCTTTTTTACCAGTACCTTCAAGCTCCTTTGCAACTGCAAACTTATTAACCTTTATCACATCGTAATTCCTGACGTAATAGCTAATGATATTATCGATACGATACTTGCGTTGCCTCGCTATCCGGGCATGATATTTAGCCAGGTGCAACTTTGCTAACTTATACCGATTTGAACCCTTTACCCGCCGACTGACAATACGCTGGCGATCAATTAATCCGGCCAGGGATTTGCGGTAATAACTTAACTCATTCTGTATGTTATTTTCAGAATCAATCAAAAAATATGTACGCGGTATATATATGCCAATTGTTTTGTCAGTCTTAGGATACAAAAATTGCGGCACATCATCACAACTGAATATGACATACCATTGGTCGCACTCTTGTTTGATTGTTACTGTTTTTATGCGACCAACAATAGGTCGATGTAGTCGCAATCGAAAAGCTCCGATATTCTTTACGACTAATATATTTCCATTAAGACTCCACCCGTAGGGGTTGCCATTACATAAATCAAGCGTAAAACTTTCATTGCGATACTGAAACTTTGGAAATCCGGCCTTTTCTGTCCCCTGTTTAACTCGCCTGAAAAACGACTGGTAGGCAAGGTGTAATCGCTTAAGTATATTCTGCAAAACCCTGATATTGACAGAATCTAAGCCTATCCATCCGATTCCATCCAAACCACCACTCCTGCGGATAATGTCATACTGGTCAAAGTTTGATATTGTTTTTTGTTCGTACTTATAAGCCATAATTCTCTGCGATAAAGCTATGTTATAAAGCTGCTTGCACTGCCAAAGACAACGCCGAACGCGATTTTCTACCGTTTGCGTTATATAAGCCCTATATTTGTATGACATTTTCATAAGTAAACCGCTACCCTGAGATCATCCTTAAACATAAACTCCAGCCGCTCTTAATTTTTCAATAAATGGATGCCTGAGGCGAAGGAGCCAAAAACCCCCAGGCATCCGCCCCGCAAAATTTCACTTGTCAAAAGTTGCCGCCGCGGTTCCGACCGCTGAGAGGCCTGTCGGGGAATCCTCCGGGCCTGGTTACTGGCCCCCGATCGGTTCCGCAACGACATAAGGAGGAGAGAAAACTCCATATTTATCCATTAACACGCTGCTGCCTCACCCTCTCCCCACGGCTCAGCCTGGCCTGTATAAAACTCTTCAAGCTCACTAACAATCTGCTGCATCTCTTGCAGCACACAAATCAGCACACTCCGGTCAAGCGTCACAAAATATTCATCATCCGCTGCCATCTCTAAAACGCCCCTATTCCTATCCAGTCCCAATCCGCAGGCTCCCGATCAAACCGATCATCCATATCCTGCCCAACCGCCTGCAACACCTTCTCATCTGTAAGCAGCTCATCAGTCTGTGTCTCTGACATAGCCTCACACTCCCGTTTAACGTTTTTCAAACACGCCTGATTCATTGTATTAAGCCCTGTGTGGATAACGCGGAACGATCCTGCGATTATCCATCCATAATTTAATATCACCTACGTTATATCTGACGCTACGAGCCGAGAATTTGTGATATGGCGGTCCCGCACCCCGGCACCGCATATTTCTCAAAGTGCCGATAGTCAGCCCAACCATCTTTGCCACCTCATCGGGTTTCATAAATTCAGCAAGCAACTGCTCTTTGGTAATTTTCTTAGCCTTAGTTTTTCTTCCCACCTTAGCCACTTAGCTCACCTTCTTTTTCTTTTTACTACCAATCCGCTCAACGACCGGCCTGATCACATCCAAAACTGTGGCCGGATATATTGCTGGCTTCACGTCAGGTCTGACCGGCAGCAGGTTAAGCACCTCCTGCACCACATATTTAACTCGATGCGGCGGCGCTCCTAACTTTTTAGCCAGCTCCCGAATTGTCATTATTTGCCCTGCTTCTTGTTCCATTTTTTTCATTCCTAAAAAAACTATTGCCTCTCCGTATATATGCTGAGGCCCTGCGCGATTGTGCCTAAAATTGCTATATAGCTCTTTGCTAGATAAACATTTACAGTGCGCACCCTTTTTTTAGTTTTCAGGCGTTTTTTGCCAGAAACGGCCTGCACTTTTTGACAATATGAGACACTCTGCCCGGACTGATCCCAAACTCAGCGGCAATCTGGGCAACTTTCCGATCGTTCAGATATGCTAGTGTAATCTTTAAGTCCCGCATGGATGGTAGTTTAGAACAGCGAAGCTGCTGCAAAATTTGTTTCTTTTGTTTCTCCAGTGCGGCAATTTGCTGGTCGATCTGGTCAATCTTTCCCCATAAATCACTCATTCACCCACCCCCGTCTCTGCGCGCAGAATGGGCCTTTATGAATAAATAGAAAAATAATTGAGTTTTCCCTTGAAATAGGGTGATATAATAGTGTAGATTGTCCGTGCATCATCGAGCTCCTGTGACGGGAATTTGGATGATTGTATTGGATGATTCGGGTCAGTGTTACAGCACTGGCCCTTTTCCATGCGCATAAATAACAGTTATTGCACAAATTAGCTGATCATGAAGTGTTCATTACGACCTCCTTGTCTGAGGTTATATCCATAAAATAAGGGTCTCACTTTAGGCAGCACACCAACCAACAAAACGCTGAATTGGAACCTCCAGTGAGACCCTTTATCCGGTTATCGCAAAGAAAACGTTTTATTAAGTTAGTGTGCTTGTCTGATGTTATCGGAATCTTTTCCTCCGTCAACACAATTATTGCTAATTTTGTTTTTTTTCTTCAATTCGCAGAGATACCGCACTTAATCCATTGATAATCAAAAATTCACAGGCGGGAACTAACCCAACCCCGGCAATCCAACATATAAAATATACCCCAAACCACACCTTTGTCAAACGAATGGGACCGCTTTTTTTACAACTTTTTTCCAATCGGCCATACTGATACTGATAACCCTCACCGCCACGAAAAATATTTTTATTGACACACCTATTCCAATTTTTGATAATGCCCAGCGTCGAACAACTGGGTTTATTTCTAAATTCAGGAGAATATTATGATCAAATTTAATTGCCCTGAGTGTCAAACGCAAATGGAAGCCCCCTCAAGTCTCGCTGGCGACGATCTTAAATGCCCTGGCTGTGGCTATCGCGTCAAAGTTCCCACCCCCGCGAAGCATAGCTTATATGATACGTTCCATGATGATAAACACAAGGAAAGTTATAGGAAAAGCTCACTCAATAGTGCCTAAAGTGTGCCTACAACCTTTTTGAGTAGCAGTTAAAATTATTTGTAACTACTTGAAAATAAACCACTTGGCCGAGTGGCGGAATTGGCAGACGCTGGGGACTTAAAATCCGTATATCTCCCCCTTTTTCCCCTAAAAATGCGTATTAAATGGCCTCAAGTGCGGTTTGGTAGTACCTTGAATCACCTATAATCCTATCGAAGTGTGCCTAAAGTGTGCCTACAAATACACACTAACCAAAACTCACACTTTGCCCTGGTGCCAGAGTTATTGTGCCACCGTAGTTGTGGATTGGGTCAGTAACAACAATGTTGCTATATCCATTATTCAGGGTTACCGTTGCCCGTGGCCATACATACAATGCGGTGATCGTTGGGGCTGTTGTATCAGTCTCCAGCATGCCGCTAGCGTCAAAATCACCACCGAATATTTTACCGGATGTAATTACAGGAGCCGGAGCGGCCTTAACCTCGGCAGAAGCCGTCACGTTTGACGGATGCCAATACGTTTGCCCCGCAGTCTGCACAAAAGACGTCCACGTATCGTCAACAGCCGTCATACTATAACCCGTACCGCCGATTATTAACCTGCCGCCTGTTTTAATTATATCTCCCAACGCGGAATAGCACGTTAGCATCCCTTCAGTCATATACAGATCTGTGTATGCGGAATTCTTCTGATCATAACACTGATCGCCAATTATCACGGTAACATTAGCCATCCGATTGGCGGTTGCCGCCACCCACAGCTCGCCGATATATGTACCGCTTTGGGCATTTGTTGCAACCGCATCGGCGTCACCGGTAACTAACAGTGTGCCCTGAACGATCTCGGTCCGCGTCCAGGCAGAGATATTACCAGCCGCAGCATTCTTCTGACTCGACAGCTCAACATAGCCGCCATTAGTATTAATTATAGTCGATGCAATATCCGCATCAGCAACATCGTTACCACATTGCAGATAATAGTTGCCAGTACCCTCAATCAACACCTGCCCGCTGCATTCAAAGATCAGCGGTCCCTCATTAACGCCAAGCAGGCCGGCGGTACCGATATCACCGGTATAACTGCTACGAATAACCATGGCAGCCAGGTCAACGCCGGTCGCATCCATATCATAAAGACAGCTCGCCGTCGTCCGACCGTCAAATACCGCCGTATCGCCGGTAACAGGAGCCGTTGAGTCGGTCCAGTTAGCCGCTGTTGACCGGTAGTTCGGACCATCACAGGCCGTTACCACTGCCCTAACAAGGGTCTGAGTATCATTACCACCGCCTTCGGTAGTCGATGAAGCCACATTAAACGGCGTACCGGCGGTATCAGCCGTTAGCTTGACATACGTCGTCTCATCCGATGCCGTAACACCCGTACATAAGGTATTCGTACTGGCATTCCACACCGCGGTCAGACCGGCAGTCACATTAGCCACCGTCGCCACCGTCGCAGTAAATGCGATCGCCGCGGTAGTTCCATCCGTACCGGTTGCCGTCAGTGTAAATATATCATCAACCTCGACGTTCGCTGGTGTGAAACTGTCAACCTGCGCAACTGCCGTCGCTCCGCCTGTAAATGATCTTATAGCCATTGTTATTTTACCTCATATTCTTTATCAATCTCGGCCCAGTGGCCCAGGTCACAAGTTAATACCTCGTATTCTGCTTTGCCGCCCAGGGGCAGGGCCTTACGGTTTTTTGCATTGTTCATATGGCAGCCGCAAATCACACATCGCATCACATCATCTTTTATAATCATCTTACCATCAGGGCAATGGCGGCAAACCGCCAGCCGGGCATATTCCTGTTCGGGCGATACTTTTAACCGCCCGGTTTCTTTGTAATAAACCGCAATTACTGCCAGGTGTCTGATTAAGTTTTCCGCAAGCTTAAAACCATTAGGCAACTCAGTAAGTAATCGCTGGCGTTCAGCTTTAAGTTTTTCCTTTACTCGCTGGCGTTCCGCTTTAAGCTCTTCCTCACGCTTACTAACACCATCTACAATTGCTTGATAACCAGCCTCAACATCAGCCAGATCAAAATCAAATATGTCACGGCCACTCAACATCTTTAACCGAGCCTCATCTGTATCACCACATTCATTATTACAAAATGAATTAGGTACATAGGTGAATTTATTATTTATTACACTAAACAGTTTACATATACCATCATTTTTATAATTACAAGCCATCTGTTCTCTCAATAAGACACGTTCCACCGTAACCATTTTTATTATCAACAGAACAATCAGAAATAGTCCTTGAATTATTTATTGTTACAGGTACATCTGCGCAGGTATTCGTATTTTCTTCTTCAATAAAACAAGTTTGGAATTGAAGGCCTGCACCCGCATGTACAAGTATACAGGTATCGCGTAAATCAATTGCCAGATCAACCCTACCAAGATAAACATCTTCATCATCATATAAAAATTCAAATAAAATATAACGGCAGCCCAAGGTGTAGTTAGTGTATCTATATATTGTAAACGTATCATTTAATAATGAAGAACATTTGCAATTGGGACTACTACAGTCTGTAATGCCACTAAAAGTTACTTTAATAGACGAGGGGTCAGATCCAACACAACCACACGGTGTAATAGAGATACAACAATCATCCGAAACCCCCTGAGCCTCGAATTTTTTTGTACCACCATCCCACTTCGTCTGAACATCAGTACTTTCACAATTCAGTTCGGCTTTGTTGTTGCCGTCATCCCATTTAACCGGACCGATTTCCGTATCATCCGTATCATCCTCACAGTACGCCGTAAAATTTTTATTTGCAGTATCCCATTTTACATGATTATCTGACGTCATCTCTTAACTCCACACCCCAAACCATTTCGAGATGCCTCTACCGAATATCGTAGGTGCAGTATCTGATACTGTGTCGTCGCTATCACCAATATTCAGCAGCACCGGCGAAACCATAATCCAATCATCTCCCTGTTTACTAATTACCACATAGTCATCAGACGCAATTGCCACACCAGTTTCAGAATTCACCCAGTCCGTATAATTCGTTGCGGCTTTCGACGGAAAAACATAAACATCAAACGCGTCACCAGTAACGGCCCCTTCGGAATCCAACAGTTTAACTGATAACGTACCGTCAGTCTGTGCAGCCTCCTGAGCCTTTGCCCTCCTGATCGAGCCGCCAGAACCGCCACCACCACCGACAGGAACCCTATCCGGCTTTCGGCCAAGCATATCCCTGGTATCGTGTATATCCCTTTGCATCTTTGCAATCTGCCTGCCCGCTGAGGCAAGCGTCGGCGTTGCCCCCGCCCCCTCGCCACGCCAGCCGGCCAGAACATCCAGGTCTATAAAGTCAGTTTGGATCAACGTTGTGCGTGTGCTAAAATTCATGCTGATATTAGTAACAACCGTACCGGCTTGCTCCGGCTGCCCGGACTCAACCACCCGAACGTCCTCTACTAACTGCCCAATTTTAACGATCGCGTCAATATCATCGATGCGAAGGGTTATCTTATTCCGATGATTACCATACCACGCCACCGCGGCGGCCAGAACCCTTCGCAGCCCTTCCCGATCATCTCTTAAAATATTCGAACCGGCATACTCAGTCAGCTCGCCCGCATCGTCAATATCAACAACCGTATTATCGGCGATATACCAGAGCTCCGCACCGGGCACATTAATAACAAGCTGCCTGCGATAATCGACCGCATTGGCTTCACTAATCTGTGCGTAAACCTGCACCACCTGATCCGTCACCATAAAAACAGTAGCAACCAGATCGTTCCAGTCCATCCCCCAATCGGTAACATCATACTCGCCCGGCTCAGCGTCGCCAAAATCATCGCTAGCCATCCCATAGGCCGGCTGCGTCCTGACCTCAATTGCCATCTCGCAATTCTTAGCCCGTACCGACGCCGGCGTAAGGTTATACTTATCAACCGCGACATAAAGCCCATCTTTATCCTTAGCGGCCACAAAGACCGGTCTATATTCAAGCTCGCCACTGGCAGCATAATCCGCACCTTCAGTTAGAGGCAGTTGCGGCATAATAAATTTATCTGTGTTCCAATACGGCCCGACATAATCTTCTATCACACCATCCTCATCGAGTGCCGGTGCGACGATAATATTCGATACACCACCCCGTTTAATAATCCATGAAAAATTAGCTGGAATTCGATATGTTGTATAAATCCGCCCGAATTGCTCGGCCCCGCGATATTTATCGTTTCTAATCGCCTGCTCCTGCTCTGGCAAACTACTATAACCCTCGGCATTCTTTGCAGCCTCTTTATATATAGTTTCTTCAGCGTCCTCCCACGCCTTCTCTAACGAGGCGTCGTCCACCGAAACAGTAAAGCAGGTTTTCATCTTCTCGCCACGTACAATTATATCATCATAAAATCGTCCGCCATCCTGAACCACCGTAACATCGATACGGTCATCATTCCACAAAGACAGGCTCGTCTGATCGTCATTAGCCGGCATTACTGCCGACCCGATCGTAATTGCTGTATCCAACGCCGACTGAACCTCAATCGTTACATGGCCGTAACTTTCCTTAACCCACCAGATAAATCCACGGCTACGGGGCAATAGGACATTAATAGCCTCACGCAGACTTCGGCCTTCCATATTGTACACACCTATAATATTCTCAAGCACCAAAACAAGCCCGGTACTAGTTGACAATTCAAACTTCGGACCTCCGGACCCCTGGCAATGTACAATTAAATATTCCAGAATGTCATAATTACTCCACAAAGCTCCGTCGCTACTGAATACATAAGTCAGCATATCCGAGCCGGCAAACATCGGACCGCTTGACCGGTTGCCACTCGCCTTAATCCCTCCACCGGCCCGGCGATTAAACACAGGCATCTCGGCCAGCTTATCTACCGCCCCAGAGTCCGGAGCGAACCATCCGCCCGTGATTCGCGTGTCCAGGAGCGTCTTAAGATCCTGAGCCGACAGCTCCTGATCGATTGTACGAATCGGCACATTGTCAACATCGTAGCTCAATCCCTTCAGGTTAAACTGCTCCGCTGGAATCCAGCCCGTCCAGATCGTATCCTCAAACTGTTGATCATCATTTTCAGTAACTCGAACCTGAATATACATCCGCTGGAAAGTTTCGGCGAACAGCCCATCGATCAGCGCTACACCATTTTCCCATAATCCCTTTCCGTACCTCAGCATAAATTTCGCCTGGCCAACACCCGGAGCAACCGCGTAAGTTGAAGATATCGGTTCTATATACTCACAATACCTCCATGAGTCATCCCAGTAGAATTTCGTATAGACATTATAGTATAACCTTGGTTCCATGGTTAAGCAGTGGGCTTAAGCACCCAGACCCCCTCGACCTGATGTGAATAGCCGGTAGGAACCGGATTAGTAAGCGCACGAACTCGCAGCACGCGACAATCCAGCACCATAACATTACTCACTGATCGCCCCAGATCGTCACTCACCACCACTTTCTGACCCTTCAATAACGCATACATATCAGCCGACTCCCTCGCCGCCGATTCAGTAAGTACCCACTCAATCGTCCTGACCTCAACTTCCGCGGCCTTCAATGCGTTCGACCGAAACGCCGTCCCATTAGTCCCCGACCGATCTATCGGCTCAATCATCGCTGCCAGCAACGGTATCTGCGGCCCCACCATCTGAATGAAAGTTATTGTGCCTATGTAACTCATTATTCCACCGCCCCGGCAGGTACCACTATATTCGTATTGTTATTTTTCACCGCCTGCGTTAATTCCTTCGTTGCAGCCGTCTGTTTATCCGTTGCCGCCAATTGTTCCTTGGCTAATTCGTACATCTCCTGCTGACGTTGCGCATCGGCAGCGTATCTTTCAATAGCTTCACGAACCGCCCTAACACCTTCCGCCTGATTGGGATTATAAGAAGGATTTTTACTTACCGAAAGCCTGCCAGATGGATTGGGCCCAGCATAATCATACGTAGTGATTTTTTCTGTCCTATATCGTTTTTCCAGCGATTGCAAATCGCTGTATATCATATCAGTCGGATCCGCGCCGCTAGTTCCCCACATCGCCAGTTTTGCCCTTAAATAGGTTTTACTTTTACCTGATAATGTGGTATCCGAATCAAGTAATTTCTCATAACTGCTTTTTGTAAAACCAAGCGAGTCCATTTCCGCATTACCAATCAGCATATTACCCGTAACCGCATCCACTGTCTGCCGAGCCCTACCCTTTTGATGGACTGCTGTCGAAGAGGCCGCCATTTTAGAAAACAGATTTTCTTGCTGTGCCGCCGTTATCCCCGCTCGACCCTGTTGAATTTTTGCTTTATCAAGGAAGGGTTTATACTGCAAAAAAGTTGACCCGTAAAAATACTCCGCATCGTCCGGACTATCCATCATCCAGCCAATCTGCTCATCCGGTGTCATCACCGCCAGTCGATTTTGTATCTCTTCTTTACGAGTAAACTTTTTCCCTTTTTTCTTTTTAACCGGATCATATTTTCTGACAAGCGACGCTATACTGGACAACCCTCGCATTTTCTGGTTATTTAACGAACCCGACAGCATCATACCAAACCCG
>Ga0307928_10000325_pt1 | contig 35963 bp, 37 predicted proteins | sample AceLakmetagen232_FD_201815 | JGI IMG/M metagenome (GOLD analysis project Ga0307928, IMG submission 201815) | Saline water microbial communities from Ace Lake, Antarctica - #232 | ecosystem: Environmental > Aquatic > Non-marine Saline and Alkaline > Saline | place: Antarctica: Ace Lake... | reverse complement strand
TGTCAGCTTGAGTAAAATATTGGTAATGCGCCTTTAGGTGCTCTGGCATATCAATGTATTCTATGTTTGGTGTTTTGCCAAGGGCGTTAAATATAGCATTTGCAAGTTCATTCCATGTATGGGCAGCGCCAGTGCCTATGTTAAAAATGCCGCATATCTGTGGATTATCTAAAAAAAACAAGGTCATATCTACAGCATCTTTGACATATAAAAAATCTCTTTTTTGCTCACCATCGGCATATTCTTTTTTGTAAGATTTAAACAATTGCATTTTGTTGGTCTTTTGTATTTGCTGAAATGCTTTTAATATAACGCTTCGCATATCACCTTTATGATATTCATTTGGGCCAAATACATTGAAATATTTCAAACCTACAACTTTATCAAGCACGCTGTTGTCTTTTGCCCATTTATCAAAAATTTGCTTTGATTCCCCATAAAGATTTAAGGGTTTTAGTGTGTCTATTGTCTTGTGTGAATCTGAATAACCAGCTAAACCGTCACCATAAGTTGCCCCACTTGAAGCATAAATAAAACGAGCTCCTGTTTTTACGCAATAATTACAAAGTGTTTTTGTGTATTCGTAATTATTCTGCATTAGGAATTCTTTATCTGTCTCAGTAGTATCGGAGCAGGCACCCATGTGGATTAAGAAATTGGGACAGCTACCTAATTTTTTAGATAGAAAAAAATTAGGTAGCTGTCCCAATTTCTTGACAAATTCATCTTTACTTAAGTACTCTTTAAATTTTAGCGACTTAATATTTTTCTTTTTCTCGTCGGGAAGCTTGGCCTCATCAACAATAATAATATCCTGCTGGCCCCTTTTATTAAGGGCCCAACAAATAGCACTACCTATAAAGCCTGCTCCGCCTGTTACTACAATCATTCCCTACCTCAGTTTTGCATTAAAATCTTGGGTGAGTTTGTTTCTGATGCGTTCTTGCGCTTGTTCTATGTCCTGTTCTTTTAAGGTCCCCTCTTTTGACTGGTAGGTTATCTTAAATGAAAGCCCTCTTTGACCTTTGGGAATCTGTGCGCCTTTGTATTCTTCTGCCAATACAATATCTTTTATAATAGAGCTTGCTGTTTCCTTTATTGTCTTATTAATATTTTCAAAAGAAAACTCATTGTTAACACAAATCGAAATATCTCTTTCAGATTTAGGATATCGAGAAAATGATTTAAAAGACTTCTTTAATCTGGCACCTTCTGATAAAGCTTGTATGTTTATCTCAGCTGTATAGGCCTTCTTTTTAATATCTACTTTATCTAAAACTTCCCCTTTTATCATACCCACAACGCCTAGCATTGTATTATCTGCTAAAATCGCCATTGTTTCCCCGGGCTCAAAAGCAGGATGCTGTGACTCTGTAAAATAAACATTAATACCTAATTTATCAAACATGGTTCTTAATATACCTTTCAAATAGAATATATTCATTTCTTCTGGAGGTCTTTTCCAATCAGAAACGCTACTGCCGCATACACCAAGCACTAAGCTCTCTTCTTCGCCTGGGCCTTCTGATCTATTAAAATATATATTAGAAAGTTCAAATAATCTTATACCAGCATTACCCATATTAATATTATAATTTATGCTTTTAAGCATACCTGCAAGAAGTGTGCTGCGCATAATTGCCTGTTGCTCGCTTAAAGGATTCTGCACAGATACAACATCTGCCTCATAAGCATTTAATTTTTCTAAGTCATCTTTGCTTATTAAGCTATAAGTCAATGTTTCATAAAATCCAAGACTGCTTAATGTTTCACGGATAAGATTTGATATTGCGCTTTTTCTTTTTTGGAGGGGGTGCTCTTCTGTAACAACCACCCTTGGCAAAATCGTAGGGATATTATTATATCCATGAATTCTGGCAATTTCTTCTATTAGATCTATTTCTCTTTCAACATCTTCTCTAAAAGATGGGACACTAACTTTTAGTGTATTTTTTTGAGTTTGCACCTTAAATTCGAGGGAAGAAAGAATAGACTTTATATTTGTGCTGGATATTTTACTTCCTAAGACCGCATTTACTCTCTCAGGGCGCAGGGTTACGGTGTGTGTCTTTTGTTGTTTTTTGTCAGTATCTATTATTTTGTTATGCGTTTTTCCTCCAGCAATCTTACATATTAAAGCAGCTGCCCTATCAGATGCACTTACTACCCCTGCAGGATCTACGCCTCTTTCAAATCTATAGCTTGAGTCACTGCCTAGCCCTAAATAACGCGATGATCTTCTTACTGATACCGCATTAAAATATGCGGATTCAAGCAAAATTCTTTTTGTAGAAGAAGAAACCTCAGTGTTTACCCCGCCCATAATTCCTGCTATGGCCGTGGCTTTCCCGCTATCTGCTATAACTAATGTAGTGTTCTTTAATTTTCGTTTTTCTCCGTCAATGGTGGCTATCTCCTCCCCCTGCTTTGCCAATCTTACAATTATTTTATCTCCTGTTAGTTTATCATAATCAAACGCATGCAAGGGCTGGCCTGTTTCCATAAGCACAAAGTTGGTTATATCAACAATATTATTTACCGGACGCAAGCCCACTGATTCTATTATTTTAATTAACCACTTAGGTGACGGGGCCACCTCAACATCTATAATAACTCTCGCTGTATAGCGAGGGCATAGTTGTTCGTTTTCTACAACAACCTTGGGCGCTGAAATACCCTTTGCAAAATAAGGCCCTAGGTTTACGGTTGGCATCTTTAAAGGTTTTTTTGTTATCGCGGAAATCTCCCTGGCTATGCCAATGTGACTTAAGCAGTCAAAACGATTGGGGGTCACTTCTATGTCAAATATAAAATCCTCCCCCCTTGCTTCCATAGAGTTAACCTCTAGGCCATTGGCAGTAAGCGCTTCAGCAAGATTTTTAGCTCTTATCTTGGTAGGTACATATTTTCTTATCCACTCGTATGATATTTTCATATTAAAATTGTCTCAAAAACCTTAGGTCGTTCTCATAAAACAGGCGTATGTCGTTAATACCATATTTAAGCATAGCAATTCTTTCAACACCAATACCAAACGCAAAGCCTGTATATTTTTCAGCGTCTATATTCACTGCTTTAAAAACAGCCGGGTCCACCATGCCTGCTCCTAACACTTCAAGCCATCCTTTCTGTGAGCACACTCTACAGCCATCTCCTTTACACATAAGACAGGAAACATCAACTTCAGCGCTTGGTTCTGTAAAAGGAAAAAAGTGTGGCCTAAATCGTAATTTTGTTGCTTCTCCAAAAAGTTGCCTTCCAAATTCCAAAAGCACCCCTTTTAAATGTGAAAAGTTGGTGTTCTCAGCTATCATTAAACCTTCTACCTGATAAAACATAAAGCTATGTGATGCATCAACAGCGTCGGGCCTATAAACCTTGCCTGGTACAACTATTGCCATAGGCGGTGTATTTTTTTGCATATATCTTATTTGCACAGGTGATGTGTGGCTTCGCAGCAAGAGCTTGTTGGTTACATAAAATGTATCAAAACTATCTCTGGATGGGTGTTCAGGGGGGATGTTTAAAGCTTCAAAATTATTATATTCTGTTTCTATCTCAGGGCCCTCTACAATAGCAAAGCCCATATGTTTAAATATATCGCAAATATCTTTCAGGGTTTGTGTGATGGGGTGGATGCGCCCTGCTGGAAATTGATAACCAGGCATAGTAAGGTCTTGTTTTTTCTCGCTCCCTACTCCTTGCTGCTGTAAAAACCCCTGCTTCTTTGTAAATTCTTCCTGAAGCAAGGTTTTGACTTCATTAAGCAACCTGCCTGCGTTTGGTTTTTTTTCAGACGGCAAAGAAGCAATTTCCTTTGTTGTTTCTGCTATTTTACCCTTTCGCCCCAGGTATTTTATCCTGATTGCTTCCAGCTCATCTTGGCTTTTCGCATTATTTATATCTTCTAAAGCACTTTGCTTTAGGCTCTTAAGTGCGTCTTGCATCCTATTCCCTATTTTTTAATTTTTCTATAGCTTCATTTGCTCCTGCGACTAAAAGCATGTCACCTTCTCTGATTATTTCTTCTGCCATGGGCACAACGTTAACTATTTCTTCACCTTGCGCGTTTTTCCGTTTTACAGCAATAATGTTAAGCTGATATTTGGCTCTTACATTTAAAGCCTTAAGGGTCTTGCCTATAAAATCTTTGGGCGGTTTTATTTCAATTATGCCACAGTTTTCTGAAAGCTGCAGATAATCCGCTACTTTTGGCGAGGTAAGCGCATTAGCTAACCTCTCACCCATATCTCTCTCAGGGAATATTATCCTATCTACCCCTATCTTCTCCAGCACTTTTCCCTGCTGTGGAGTAACAGCCTTTGCAATAACTTCTTTTATCGCTATATCCTTCAGCAATAATGCTATTAAAATACTGGCCTCGATATTATTGCCCACACTAACTATTGCTACGTCAATTTGTTTTATGCCCACTGCCTTTAGTGCTTTCTCGTCGGTGGCATCAAGACAGACAGCCTGCGCTACTGAGTCGGAAATATCTTGAACTTTGTCCTCATCTTTGTCTATGGCTAGTACCTGGCAATTTTTTTGTGCTAAGGTTTTTGCTATACTTAAACCAAACCTTCCCAGCCCTATTACAGCAAATTGTCTCATTTTGCAACTCCTTGTTATTACAGTTCAAAAAGTTTTAAAGGTTCTAAAGGTTCAAAACTTTTATAACTTTTTAAACTGTTATTAACCTACCATTATCTTTTCTTCTGGATAGCGGTAGCCTATTTTTTCATCTTTCCGCGCAGCTAAAGCTAATACTGCGGTTAATGGCCCGACCCTGCCTAAAAACATCGTAATAATAATTATTAATTTACCAAGCGGACTTAATTGCCCGGTTATTCCTGTTGTTAAGCCACAGGTTCCAAATGCTGAAGTAGATTCAAAAAATAAATTCAAAAAATAACTATTGCTGCCCAATAAAGCCTTCTCGGTAATCGTTAAAAGCAGAGTAGATACAAAAATTAGCCCCATTGCCAGCACAAAAACAGCTACGGCCCTTCGGAACATATCTCTTTCTATTGTCCTGTTAAATAAAAATATCCTGTCTCTTCCCTTAAGCATGGAGGCAAAACCTAACAAAAGCACTATGGCTGTTACTGTTTTTATACCGCCCCCCGTAGAACCTGGTGAGGCGCCGATAAAAATAAGCACCATTAATACAAATTTCGTTGCTGCACGCAGGCCCCCTGTGGGTAAAACATTAAAACCCGCTGTACGCGGCGTAACAGATGTAAAAATACAACTTAAAGCTTTCTCCTTAGCCGGCATGTTCCCTAACGCATAATTGTTTTCCAATAAAAACACTGCTAAGGCACCCGCCACCAACAAAAAGAGGGTTGCTGCTAAAACAATTTTTGTCTGCAGATTTATTCTTTTGTGAATTTTATTAGAATGCCTTAATCGTGGAATATTTAAGATGACGACAAAGCCCAGTCCGCCGATAATAATCAGCGCACTTATAATAAACATGGTGGGCACATCTGCCCGGAAGTCTGTTAAGCTGTTTGAGAAAAGCGAAAAACCCGCGTTGCAAAATGCGGAAACAGAATGAAATATCGCTCTTTTTAAAATCAGGATAGGTGACCATTGCGTTATTTGGCTCCATCTAAAGTATAAAAGCCCTGCCCCAATAAATTCTATGGTAAACGTTAAAAGCACAATGTATTTAATCAAATCCTTGGGACTCTCTATCCTGCTATAGCCCAATGTGCTTTTTATTGTCATGTTTTGGGACATGGAAAGCTTCTTGCCTAATATTATGGCAAAAAGTGTCGAGAATGTCATTATACCTAACCCGCCCAGCTGAATAAAGAAAAGTATCGCCCCTTGGCCAAAGGATGAAAAAAAAGTGCCCGTGTCTTTTACAACTAAACCTGTAACACAAATGGCACTGGTAGCTGTGAAAAGGCTATCTATTATAGACAACGGCTTATCGCCCTTTACAGCAATGGGCAGACTTAATAAAATACTACCGCATAAAACAGCTGTTAAAAAACTTAATAACAGTATCTGCGGGGCTGTTAATTTTCTCAAGCTATTTTGTCCCGTTTTTTACAATGCTTACTAACTTGTTAAATGCGGCTTTGGAAGATACAGCAAGCTCTGCCAGTGATTTTCTGTCCAAAGTAATGTTGGCTTTTTTAAGCCCAGACATAAATTCCGAATACTTCATGCCGTGCGTACGAGAAGCTGCATTTATTCTCGCAATCCAGAGCCTTCTAAATTCCCGCTTCTTAAGTTTTCTGTGTATATAGGAATATGCTTTGGCTCTTCTTACTGTTTCTTTTGCTGTACGCAAAAGTTTGCGCCTGCTACCCACAAAACCTTTTGCTGCTTTAAACACCTTTTTCTTACGCTTTTTTGATGCAACTGCATGTCTTACTCTTACCATTTAATCACCTTTACTTTCTGGTTGTTTGCTTTTTATCCGTAAGGCATTGTCTTTTTTATCGCTGTGCCTTGACGCTTACCTAATACGTTATCACGAGAAAGTGATCGTTTGCGCTTGCTTGATTTTCCAGTTAATAAGTGGCCTGTAAAGCTTTTTGCGCTTTTAACCTTTCCCGTCTTTGTTATTCTAAATCTTTTAGCTGCGCCTTTTTTAGTCTTTTGTTTTGGCATAACACTCCCCTGTTTGTTATTTATATATTGGATCCCTCGCTTTGCTCCCCTCACGTTCGTTCGGGACAAGCGGGATGTAATTCGTAATTATAACTTATGTCGGCCTTACGGCACTCCCTGCCTACCGGCAGGCAGGTATAAGTTATTTACTCATTTTACTTAGGCATAAGGACCATGAATAAAAAGCGTCCCTCTTTCTTTGGCGCCATCTCTACTTCACTGATATCAACCGTGTCTTGGATAATCTTATCTAGCAGCTGTCTGCCCAGCTCTCGATGGGCCATTTCTCTGCCACGGAACATTAATGACCATTTTACCTTGTTGCCTTTTTCGAGGAATTGTCGCGCATGCTCTAACTTTGTATGATAATCATGGTCTTCTATGCTTGGCTTTATCCTGATTTCTTTAATCTTAATTGTGTGCTGCCTTTTGCGAGACTCTTTTTCTTTTTTCTCCTGGTCATACTTGTATTTGCTAAAATCCATTATACGGCAAACCGGAGGACTTGCAAGCGGCGCAACCTCTACCAGATCCAGCCCTACTGCTTGGGCACGCATTGTTCCTTCATTCGGGCCCATTGTCCCTAGCTGTTCTCCATCGGCACCAATTACTCTTATTTTGGGCACTCTTATTCTTTCGTTCACCCTTACCCTACTTATAATAGCCTTACCTATAGGAATTCACCTCCTTTAATGAACACTGAATTTATGAAAATTTTTAATTTTCATAAATTCATCTACTCTGAACTTTTTCTTCTTGAACGTGCGAATTAAACCCTTGACATTTTGCCTTAGGGAATGAAGCTATTAAATTCTCTATGGTTTCCTTTCTTGTTTTTCCACTTTTAAATTGCATCTCCCGCCTAAAAGCCTCTGGGCGAGAATCAAACTTTTCATAATAAACTAATTCTAGTGGCTGTTTATTCTTAGTAAAATAAACACGCCCTTTCTGATGCTCTAAAAAACGATTGATTAGACTATTTGTATGGCCATAGTATCTTTTACTATCATTGCATTTCAGAATATAAAAATAATATGTTGAATTCATTGGCAAAATGTCAAGGGTCAATTCGGCCTGCAAACTTATGTTCACTTTGTTCCATAAGTTTGGGCCTCATTAACCTCCTTTAGTATTTTCTTGATAATTTTATCTGTTGTGCTTTTTCCTTCATCACCTTTTACGCGGCTTCTTAAAGAAACTGTTTTTGATTTTTGTTCCCTCTCACCTATAATTAACATATACGGTGCTTTGCTTTTTTGCGCTTCTCTTATTTTATACCCCATAGTCTGGCTGCGCAAGTCTAACTTACTGCGTATATTGTTTTCTTTTAGGGCTTTGTCAATTTTTTTAGCATATTCAGCTTGCTTATCAGTTATTGGTATAACTACTACCTGTATTGGAGAAAGCCATGTGGGCAAAGCCCCGGCATAATGTTCTATCAAGGCACCTATAAACCTCTCCAGACTGCCAAGAATAACCCTGTGCAACATAATGGGTCTTTGGCTTTTCCCGTTTTTGTCAACGTATTTTAAATTAAAACGCTCAGGAAGCGCAAAATCACATTGTATTGTTGCGCATTGCCAAGAGCGGCCAAGAGCATCCTTTAATTTTATATCTATCTTTGGCCCGTAAAATGCCCCATCGCCTTCATGAATTTGATATTTTATTTTTTTCTCTTTTAAAGATTGCACTAACGCCTTTGTTGCTTTCTCCCAATCCTCGTCGGTGCCTATATGTTTCTCTGGCATGGTACTTAATTCCACATCATAATCCTTGAAACCAAACATCTTAAGCGTATGCAACACAAAATCTATAATAGATTTTATCTCGGTAGTAAGTTGTGAAGGTAAACAAAATATGTGCGCATCGTCCTGCGTAAAACCCCTGACGCGCAGGAGCCCATGTAAAACACCGCTTTTTTCGTGCCTATATACAGTGCCTAATTCAAAATATCTTATAGGTAAGTCACGATAACTTCTCGTCTCTGATTTATATATAAGCATGTGGCCCGGACAATTCATTGGTTTTACTGCATATTCAGATTCCTCGACCTTAAAGGTATACATATGTTCTTTATAATAATCATAATGCCCTGAGCGGACCCATATTTCAGATTTCATAACATGGGGGCTGACAACTAAATCATAGCCTTTCTTTAAGTGTTCCTTCTTTTCCCATTCCTCTATTATGTTACGCAGCATTGCACCTGCTGGTTTATAAATTATCAATCCTGCACCAGCTGATTCATCCATCAGAAAAAATCCCAGTTCCTTGCCCAATTTACGATGGTCTCTTTTTTTCGCTTCTTCAATAAGTTTAAGATGCGCGTCTAATTCTTTCTGTGTAAAAAAAGCTGTGCCATATACACGCTGAAGCATTGGGTTTTTCTCATTACCTCTCCAATAGGCACCGGCTACATGCGTTAATGCAAGGGCTTTAATCTCACCCGTAGAAGGAATGTGTGGCCCGCGGCAAAGATCAGTAAACCCCCCGTTAGAATAAGTGGTTACTACCTCATCCTGTATTTCCTTGATTAGTTCGAGTTTGTATTTCTCGCCCATATCTTTAAAAAGTTCAAGCGCCTCGGCCTTGCTTAATTCCTTTTTAATAAATTTTTGATTTTGTTTTACAATATGGCGCATCTTTTTTTCTATTTTTTTAAGGTCTTCTGGCCCAAATGGTTCTTTCTTATCAAAATCATAATAAAAACCGTTTTCTATAGACGGGCCTATGGCTAATTTTGTATCAGGCCACAAATCTTTGACTGCTTGCGCCAATATGTGCGCTGCGCTATGTCTTAATGTTTCAATGTTTTTCATATTATGCTCTTCTGTTTATGGTGAGCAAGTCAAAAATTGCAATAGCAATTTTTGACGCGTCGAACCATGGTGCCGGGAGTGGGATTTGAACCCACACGGAGTTAAACTCCAAGGGATTTTAAGTCCCTATTGTCTGCCAGTTCCAACATCCCGGCGTGTTGTGTATGGTGAGCGGTACAAGACTCGAACTTGTGACCTCTTCCATGTCAAGGAAGCGCTCTAACCAACTGAGCTAACCGCCCAAATCTACGAAGTAGGTTTGATGCTGAAGTTGCGTTAAAAAACGCGACCCTATGGAAGCGTTTTAGCAACTGAAGCACCTTTCCTGTCCTGCTATGTTTAGGCCGCTTAGCTGCTGGAATACCTTAACTTCGCTTAAGGTCCTTCACTTCGCCTGGAATCTTCCCTGCCTGCCAGCAGGCAGGCTTTTCGTCAGATTCCAAGGCTCGTTCAGGATCAACCTTGCAAAGCAAGGTTGGAGGCGGCGAGCGGAATCGAACCGCTGAATAAGAGTTTTGCAGACTCCTGCCTTCCCTCTTGGCTACGCCGCCAAATTTGCGCAGCAAATTTGATACTGAAGTTGCGTTAAACAATCCAACGAACAGGAGAATTGTAGCTGCTGAAATACCTTAAGCATTGTCTTTATACCACAAGGTCTCTATTTTATCAAGTATGCTGCCGGCAATTTTTGTTTTGTTTTCCGGCCCAATGTTTCTGGCGGCACCGCTATTTTCTAATATTGAGACCTTTGTAGGGCCATTACCAAACGCTGCATTACCCCTACCTATTTTGTTTGCTACTATTATATCAGCATTTTTTGTTATTAGTTTTCGCTTTGCTTCTTTTGTTGTGTTTTTTGTTTCCAGGCAAAAACCCACGACTATCTTTTTACCTTTATTTTTACCTGCCCAGGATAATACATCTGGTGTTTGCTGAAGAAGCAATGTGCTCTTGTGAGCTTTATTATTTTTTTTTATTTTATGCTTACTCACAGCCCGTGGCTTAAAATCACATACAGCCGCAGACATAATCAGGCAATCTGCTTTATTAAACGCTCCCTTTACTGCTTTTGACATGTCTTCTGCGGTAATGACATCTATCTTTTTTATGCCTTTTGGAGGGCTAAGGCTCACGGGGCCAGAGACAAGGGTAACTTTATGGTTTCGTTTTTTTGCTGTTTTTGCTAAAGCATATCCCATCTTTCCCGTCGAGAAATTAGATATAAACCTTATTGGGTCTATAAGTTCCCTGGTGGGCCCGGCGGTAATAAGAATGCGCATCGGCTGATTTGCCCGTACACTAACTGTGTGGGGGTTCATTTAAGTGTCCTTTTTACTTCTTTAATTATATCCGCGACATCCGCAATGTGGCCTATCCCCTCACCGCCACAGGCAAGGTGTCCTTTTCTGGGCCCGATAAATTTATATCCTAATTGCTTAAGCTTCTCTATGTTGGCTTGAATAATTTTGTTATTATACATATTATCATTCATTGCCGGAGCTATCAAAACAGGGGCCTTTGTAGAAACAATTGTGCAAGTTAATATATCGTCGCAAATGCCTGCTGCTATTTTGGAGATACAATCTGCGGTGGCCGGAGCTATTAAAACAACGTTCTCCCTTGCAGCCAATTTTATATGCGTGGGACAATATTCCTCAACAGGTTCAAACATATCATAAAAAACCTTGTTGCCGGAAAGTGTCTGTAGCGTTAGTGGTGTAATAAATTTCAACGCATCTTTGGTAACACACACAGTTACATTAAGGCCTGCGACTTTCAGTTGATTTATAATATCACAGGCTTTATATGCCGCAATGCTGGCGGTTACACAAAGCAGAATATTTTGTTTCGGTTTCATTTTTCTTGTTTCGTTTTAAATGTAATCTTGCCTTGGCTTATCTCCTCAAGTGCAGCCTGAGATGCGTTTCGCACCTTAGTTGTCACAAGCATTGGCGAACCCTCTTTTATGTCAAACGCTCTACGGGAGGCCAATATAACTAATTTATAAGCACTAGGCACATTCCTCAAAAGCTCCTCTACAGGGACATCTCTCATAATATTATTTTATTCCTCTCGGCGATTATAATCGCCTTTAGCTGGTGAAGTGCTTCTTTTAATTTATTGTTTACAACCGCGTAATTATATCTGGGCAAATAAGAAAGTTCTTTTTTAGCTATTTTAAGCCTTTTCTTTATCTCGGCTCTTGAGTCTGCGTGGCGCTTGGTTAATCTTTGCTTTAGCGTAGCAAAAGAAGGCGGCAATATAAAAATACACACGCACCTCGGGCCAAAGAGCTTTTTTATTTGCATGGCACCTTTTACATCTATGCTTAATAGGCTATCTTTGCCCTTAACAAGCGCCTGCTTGATGGGGCCCATGGGCGTTCCATATAGGTTGCCAAAAACTTTGGCGTGTTCGATAAACTTGCCTTTTTTAAGCAAACTGTTAAATTCTTTGACTGAAACAAAATAATAGTCGTTACGGTTGTGTTCTCCACGCCTCGGGGGCCTGGTTGTAAAAGATACAGAACGGCACAATTCAGGCATGCGCCGCAGGAGCTCGCTACACAGCGTTGTTTTGCCGCAACCAGAAGGAGCTGAAACAATAAAAAGAATTCCTTTGCGCATTAAAACCTCTGCGTTATGGTTTCAGGCCGGGCGCTGGATAAAACCACATGGTTACTTGTTGTAATTATGACTGAGTTGGTACGTCGGCCATTGGTTGCATCTATTAAACGGTTTTCTTTTTTTGCTATGCTTTTTAACCTTCTAATAGGTGCTGCGTCGGCTGATACTATTGCCACTATTTTGTCTGCTGCTATTGTGTTTTTAAAACCAACATCTATTAATGTTTTGCTCTTTGCCTTATTCGACATTCTGGGTCTGCTCTCTTATTTTCTCCACAAGACTCTTTATTTTTATTACCTCTTTGGAGACCCTGAAATTGCTGGATTTCGCACCAACCGTATTGGCTTCGCGGGAGATTTCCTGTGCAATAAAGTCTAGGCGCCGGCCCACTTCTTTGTGATTTGAAACAGCTGCTTTAAAAGCTTTAATATGCGCATCAATTCTGCAAATTTCTTCGGAGATGTCATTGTTTCTAACAAAGATGGCTACTTCTTCTTCTAATTTTTCACGATTATAAATCTTTTTTGATTTGGTAATAGTTTTTATGCTAGACGCAAGTTTATGTTTATATTTTTTCTCCAGCTCTCCTGCTTGGTGTTTTATTATTACTAGCGAGGTGTCGATTTTTTTGCTTATCTTAAGCAGGTGACTCTTTAGCGCCTTACCCTCTTCTTCCTTTGATGCTAAAAGCTGCTTTAGCGCCTTCACAAGGGCCTTCTGCGCTAGAGGCCAAAGCTGTGCCGCCATTACTTTTTGCGGCCTATGCGCCACTATGCCGGGCATTGTTATTATCTGCTGCACCGTAACCTCACCCGAAAGAGCCAAGGACCTCTTTAGCCCTTTGAGCTGTTTCACATAGCTGCGGGCAGCAACCATATCCACATTGGCACTATTGTGATTTTTTGCAAAGCTTTCATAATCCAAAAACACATTGATCCTGCCGCGTTTTATTTTTTTCTGAAGCCTTGTCTTAATCTTGTCTTCAAACACAAGGAATCCCGCAGGAAGCCTGCTTATTATATCAAAATATTTATGATTTAGTGTCTTAATTTCTATGTAAATTCTGCCCTGGCTGTTTTCTGCCTCACCTGCCCCAAAACCTGTCATGCTCCTTAACATATAGCGCTGCCTCCTTGCCAAAAATGTTTATTTTTGATGGTTAATTTTCTTACACCCATGTTTTTTGTTTTATTTGTTGGGAAACTACTTTGGAGGGATAAAGATCAACGATTATCTCCTCTGGCTCAAACCAAAGCTTGATTTCTCGCTCTGCTTCCTGCACATTACTAGAGGCATGAATGACATTTTCATAAACGCCCTTAGTTGTGATTCTACCGTATTGGCCACGAATTGTTATGCTATTTGCATCTTCGGGGTTTGTAGCTCCCGCGAGTTCACGTACTTTCTTAATCGCTCCCTCGCCATAATAAATCATTGCAAGAACTTTGCATCTGTCGTGAAGCTCGCCTTTAATATATTTAACAAGCTCTGAGAAAAAAGGTTTATCTTGCATGTGCCTATAGTGTTCCTTGGCAAGTCGCTCAGATACACGTACTATTTTGGCTGCTACAATCTCTAGTTTTGTTTCTGAGAGACGGGTGAGTATATTACCCGTAAGAGATTTTATCAGGCCATCTGGTTTTATTACAACAAGTATTGGTTCATTCACCCCGTACGAATTTTCCTTTTTTGATTTCATATAATTAAAGCGTGTTGCTGTTTACCCCATTATCAGAATAAGTTAAGATTATTTCAAAATTTGTACGGGGTTCATTTTGTATTATATAGTAAGTAATATTTTTTCTATATGTAAGTATCATATTATATAGAAAAAAATAAAAACGTCAACTAAAATAAATTGTAGGGGTTCGATTTACCTGTGCCCGTAAGGGTATCGAACCTTTTCTATAGGCGCCATAAATGGCGCCCCTACGTTCCTATTTTGTTAATAATTCTACCCAGGTCTTCTAGCGAATAATATTCTATTACAATCTTGCCTCTTTTCTTACCATGATGAATTCTCACCTTGGTCGCCAAGGCTCCCTGTAATAATTCTTCCTGTTCTATCAAGTGGCGGTCTTTTTCAGCTATGTTTTTTGAGTGTTTTCTAAGCTGCGGATTTGCCAATGCCTCTGTTTCGCGTACTGAGAGGCTTTTTTTAATTACTTTCTCGCAGACATTAAGCTGCCGCTGCAAGCCCTTGATAGACAAAAGAGCCCGTGCATGGCCTGTACTTATCTTACCTCCGACGAGATATCGCTGTATTTGAAGCGGCAGGTTCAACAGCCGAAGCGTATTTGTAACTGAGGTGCGGTCTTTGCCTATTGTCTGAGAAACTTTTTCTTGGGTAAAACCAAATTCATCTATAAGGCGTTTATAGGTGTGCGCCTCCTCTATGGTATTTAACCCTTCTCTTTGTATGTTTTCTATAAGAGCTAGTTCTATTGCCTCTACATCATTTGCCTCTTTGAGAATAACTGGTGCCTTTTCTGTGCCCAAGGCTTTCATGGCGCGTAATCTTCTTTCACCCGCAATAAGTTCATAGCCGCTTTCCACGCGTCGCACCAACAATGGTTGCACAACGCCTTTTTCCTTTATGGATGCTATAAGATCATTTAGTTTTTCCTCATTAAAATCTTCTCTTGGTTGATATTTATTGGGAGATATATCATTTATATTAAGATATGTCACAACCGCCGTGTTGCCTGTTATGTCTGCCCCCGGAGAAAACGTGCTTGCTTCTGGTATTAATGCGTCCAGGCCTCTGCCCAATGCTTTTCTTTTTTCCATGAATATCTCCTTGTTTACCTAGGCTATTATATCTGTTTGTGCCCCAGCAGCCTGTGGCTCTTCTGGTTGTGTGTCTGATTTATTGTGCTGTAACACGTTGCTATCATTAGAGTTATGTCTTATAAACTCGTCTGCTAATTGCTCATATGCCAGGGCGCCTTGCGAATTTTTATCATAGTTCATTATTGGCTCTCCGTATCCCGGAGCTTCACTCAATCTTACAGAGCGCGGAATTATTGTATTGTATACTTTATGTTTAAGAACTTTTTTAGCCTCATTAATTACTTCATTTGTAAGACGTGTTCTAGAATCAGCCATTGTTAACACAACTCCTTCTATAACAAGTGCTGGGTTTAAATTTTTCTGTACAAGTTCAATTGTGCTTAAAAGTTGCCCCAGGCCTTCCATTGCATAGTATTCGCATTGCAGCGGGACAAGTGTACTATGCGACGCAGTTAATGCATTTACGGTCAATACTCCAATGCTTGGCGGACAATCTATAAAAACAAAATCAAAGTTTTGGGTTGTTGCTTCAAGGGCTTTTTTTAACTTCTGCTCTCTCCCAAAGGAGCTTATTAATTCTATTCTAGCACCAGCAAGTTGTGGGCTGGCTGGGGCAACATACAGCTTATTTATTTTTGTGGGGATGATTATCTCATCGAGCAAAGCCTGTTCTAGCAAAACATGATATATATTATTTGGCGGGCGTTCTCCCTCAATGCTAATGCCGCTTGTAGCATTAGATTGTGGGTCTATGTCTATTAACAAAACCTTAAATCCTTTTTGTGCTAAATATGCAGAAAGGTTAATGGCTGTAGTTGTCTTACCTACGCCTCCCTTTTGATTGCAGATAGAAATAACTTTCATATTATTAAATTAGCATATACAGTGTTTGGTGTCAAGGGAATTATTCGTTTGTGGGGATCTTTCTTATTGTGGCTCGGATGCGGGCTGGCTTTGCACCATCCATATTAAAAAGCCCTCTTTCTCCTTCTGTAAGCACCTTAATATCAACATTCTCTTTTTTAGCGCTTAGCATTGCTAGGGCTTTACCTATGGCTTCTTTTACTGTGTTTGCTTCTACTTCTATTGATGTGTGTTGTGTCATTATCAAAATCCCTGCGCTTTTGGCTATGTTACACGTGGAACAGTTTTTTTAATAGCAAACTCCTGCAAAATGACCATGATGCTTGTACTTGTAAGCCAGTATAATAAGCATCCGGATGGCAAATTGTAGCAAAAAATCACTATAATAAGTGGCAACATTATAGCCATCATTTTTTGCTGGTCTGTTTGGCCGGTTTTTGGCTGTGTTATCTTCTGCTGTAGAAACATTGCAATTACAATCAATATTGGGAGAATGTTAATATATTCACCTACAAATGGCACTACTCTTGGCAACCTGAATGCTGCGTCTGGCTCTGATAAGTCTTTTATCCACAAGAAGTTAGCACCCTTAAGCTCAACTGATCTAATTAAAAGCTGGAACAATGCTATAAAGATTGGCATTTGAAAAAACATTGGCAAGCATCCCCCTAGTGGATTTATCTTGTGCTTCTTGTAAAGCTCCATTATTTCTTTATTGAGCTTCTGCGGGTTATTCTTGTGTTCTTTTCTTAGCGCCTCTGTTTCCGGCTGTATTGCCTGCATCTCTTTCATTGATGTCAGGCTTTTTCTGGTTAATGGGAACAGCAGCAGGTTAGCCAGCATTGTCAATATAATTATAGAAACTCCATAGTTGCCGAAAATCTTGTGCAAAAACTTCAATACACTAAGCAAAATCGTGCTTATTCCGCCAAAAAACCCAAATGTCACTACTTCGTCCATGTTGGTGCTGGTTCTTTTTATTTCATCTGTATCATTGGGCCCTGCATATAATAAAAATTCTTTATTAATTGTGCTCCCAGCTGCCATAGTAATAGGACCGATTATGATCCCTGTGCGTATGCTTTTTTCTCCTTCTTTTTCTATAAAACTAGCTTCTTCCTCCTGCAGCGGCTCAAGCGCAATTGAAAAATATCTTCCTCTTGCAGAAGCCCACGAAGGGCTGCCATAAAAAATATTGCCTCCGCCTTTTAAAAGCTTATTTCTTGAGTTCAGCCTTTTTATGTCCTGGTCAATTTTAACATCTGCGCCTACATATCTTTGATCCATGCCTGCTTGAGCAAGCAGCGCAGAACCACCTACAATTTTATATTTTACTGGCGTTGCTATGTTGTTGTTGTTTGTAATTGTAAGTCGTAAACCTATGCCATAATTAGAGTTATGAAAAAACAGTTCCTTTGTAACCACTATGCCTGCTGAATTTTCAAATTGGTATTTTACATAATCGTTTTTACTATCTATTAGTGTCCAGCGTTGCGGTACAGTGCTTTCTAAAAACAGGTCTTGAGTGAGCAGCGGACCTGTAAAAATTTCTTCTGTTATCTTGGAATCTAGAATTTCGGTTGGTTTATTTGTTTTTGCGTTTTCGTAGGTTTTAAGCCATATCTGTTTGGCGCGCGCTCCATCATCTGTAAGCGCAATTTTAAAAACACGGTTTTCCATAAACACTATGTTTTCATCTGTTTTTTCTCTTTCAGGAATTTGTTCTGGTAAAACGGTCGTAAGCTTGGTTGTGGCTGTTTCCGTGGGGGATGATACGGTTGTGATACGGTTTTGCTGGGGTGCTGCAAAGAACCTTTGGAACATTATAAGCACAAGCAAAGAGAGTGCAATGGCGATTAATAGTCGATTTTGATTTTGCGATTCCATAACATTATCCTTTATGCAGGATCATATCCTCCCTTTGAAAACGGGTTACACCTTAAAATCCTCCACAGCGCTTTGAGCCCGCCGCGAATAACGCCTTTGTTTTTTATGACCTCAAGAGCATATTCAGAACAGCTGGGGATATATCTACACGTAGGCAGCTTGTAAGCCGAGAGGCTGTGGCGATAAAACTGTATTAAGCCAATTAAAAGATGCTTCATGGGGCTTGATGGCAACATAGACAGCTTTGCGTAATTGGTTTGCACTAAACAGATATGCTTGTGTGCTTTTTGCGCCGGCGCCTAGCTAAAACAGCTCTGCCTGATTTTGTAGACATTCTTTTTCTGAAGCCGTGTTTGCGCTTTCGCTTTAAGTTGGATTTTAGTGTTAGGTTTTTCTTCATCTTAAGTGTTACAGTATAGCATAAAAGAATTTGTAGTCAAGAAAAAACCTACTGCAAGTTTTTACTTGTAAAAGAATTTCTGTTTTGTTATAATATGCGCCACGTAAACATTTTTAAGTACAAAATTTTGGCTGTGGATAGCCTGTGGATAATATAAAAATCATGAATAATCTCTGGGAACTAGCTGTTGAGCGCATAAAAAAAGAAGTGGGGCCGCAAAGTTACGAAACATGGTTCCTGCCATTAAAACAATCGTCATTCTCCGACGGATCACTTGTGGTAGAGGCTCCGAATACGTTTTTTAAAACATGGCTCATGGAACACTATTATGAAATAATAAAAGAGGCTGTAAACCAAGCCGCGGGGAAGCCCACAACCTTTGAAATGACCATAGCCCATGCAGGAGCCGCAACAGAAGGGACCGAAGGAAAAGAAAAAAGAGGTTTAGGGTTTCTTACAAAACCATTCGAAAGATTTATACAGCCTGAGACACATTTTAATTCAAAATATACATTCGAAGAATTTGTTGTAGGCCCTAGTAATCGTTTTGCACAAGCTGCTTCTGTGGCAGTAGCAGGGTCACCAGCAAAGGCATACAACCCCCTGTTTATATATGGTGGTGTGGGGCTGGGGAAAACACATCTTATGCAGGCAGTGGGGCAGCACATAATAAAGAACTCCCCGCGCGTTAAGGTAATGTATGTATCCAGCGAAAAGTTCACCAACCAACTAATAAGCGCTATACAAAATCGCACTACTCTAAAATTTCGGGAAAAATACAGAAATCAAGATATTTTATTAATAGATGATATTCATTTTATTGCCGGCAAAGAAGCCACCCAGGAGGAATTTTTTCACACATTTAACACATTATATGACGCTCACAAGCAAATTATCATTTCAAGTGACCGCTCACCGAAGGAGATCTCTAGCCTTGAAAAAAGGCTTATATCCCGTTTCGAGTGGGGTCTAATCACCGACATACAGGCGCCTGATTTTGAAACAAGGGTAGCTATTTTAAAGAAAAAGTCCGAGAGAGAGGTAATAAGTATACCTGATAATATTATTACATATATTGCTGAGAATATAAAAAGTAATATTAGAGAGCTGGAGGGTGCGTTAATACGTGTTGTTGCTTTTTCTTCATTGATTGGAAGAAAAATAGATCTGGATATGGTTAAAGAGGTGTTAAAGGAAATGTGCACAGAAGAAAATAAAGAAGTGGATATTAATTCCATACAAAGGACCGTGGCAGAATATTTTAATATTAATATGTCCCAAATGAAGAACCGAAGGCGCACAAAGGGTATTGTGTTCCCGCGTCAAATTGCTATGTATTTATCAAGAGAACTTACAGATAGCTCTTTTCCTGAAATTGGCAATAGGTTTGGTGGTAGGGACCACACAACTGCGCTACATGCATACGATAAAATAAAAAAAGAGCTTAACAATAACAAAACCACAAAACAGTCCATTGATAAAATTATTCACAACCTAAACAATGATAGATAGTTATAAGGTTAATCACATATTAACAATGCTTACTAATGTTACTACTAATTTTCTTTAATATACAATTAATATAAATAATAGGGGTGTTGATATGATAGTAAAAGTTCAGAAAAACAAGTTATTAAAGGGGTTACAAGCTGTTATGGGGGTGGTAACAACAAAAAACACCCTGCCAATATTATCAAATATTTTAATTCAAACAAAAACAAACACCCTAGAGCTAATTGCCACCGACTTAGACGTTGGCATTATAACAACTATAGAATCTGAAGTAATAGAAGAAGGCGCCATAACAATACCAGCAAAAAAGTTTATGGACATAGTGAAAGAACTCCCAGAGGCAACAGCCACAATTACAACAAAAAAGAACAACATAATAAATATAGAATGTGAAAGTAGCTTTTTTAAGATAATAGGCATACCAAAAGAAGAATTTCCTAAACTACCAAAACTAACAGATAAAAATAAAATTACATTAACACAAAGCGTGTTTAAAGAAATGCTTACAATGACCGCCTTTGCGGTAAGCCACGATGAAACAAGGTATGTGTTAAATGGTATATTAGTTGTATTGAATAAAGATGGAATGAAGATGGTGGCCACAGACGGAAGACGGTTAGCTATAATTAAAAAGACACTAGAGCTACCAAAAGACATAAACATGAAGGTGGTTGTACCAACAAAAGCTATACGGGAGATAGGCAGGATAATATTAGATGAGGGGGATGTGGTTGTGTGTTTTGGTGAAAACCAGGCCATGTTCACATTGAATAATATAACAATTATATCAAGATTAATAGAGGGGGAATTCCCAAGCTACGAGCAAGCTATACCAAAACAATATAAAGATAAGTTGTTGATAAACAAGGATAAGTTTTTAGTGGCTATTAAAAGGGCGGCGCTTCTAACAACCCCAGATTCTCAATCTGTGAAACTGGATGTTTTTAAGGATAAGCTGGTTGTTTCGAAGCAAACACCAAATGTTGGGGAAGCAAAAGAAGAGGTTGGTTGTAAGTATAGTGGGGGAGAATTTTTTATAGGGTTTAACCCCAGCTATTTGTTGGAGGGGTTAATAAACATAAAACAACAAGAATTAAACATAGAATTTGCGGGGGCAGAAAAGCCAGCAATGATAAAAGATGGAGAGGATTATTTATATATTGTTTTACCAATGCAGATAACATAGCAATCTGCATATTAGGTTGGTCCGCCTTTGACGGCGAAAACCAAAAACGCATGAATAAACCAAACCACATTAGCGACACCATAAAAGAGGTGTTTGAGAGTATAGATAAAACAAACAGCCCCGGTGTTAGCAAAAAAAATATATTAGCTTCTTGGGAAACAGTGGTGGGTGAGAAAGCCGCCGCGCATAGCAAACCCATAGAATTGAGGGGCGAGACGCTCCTTGTAAGCGTAGATAGCACAGTGTGGATATATCAGTTGCGCTTAAAAGAGAAAGAATTGTTAAAAAAATTAAAGACCTTGCTTGGTGTAGAGGGGATCAAAAAAATAAGGCTTAGAGCAGGACAATGAAAAAGAAAGAATTAAAAAAGAAACCAGAAGAGAAGCAGAAAAAGCCCCCGGTAAAAGAGCCGGCAGCTGGGCAGTATGATGCCAGAACCATCCAGGTGTTAGAGGGGGTTGAGGCTGTCCGGAAGCGTCCGGCCATGTATATTGGCGATACCAGCGTAAAGGGTTTGCACCACCTTGTTTGGGAGGTGGTGGATAATGCAATTGATGAAGTCATGGGCGGGTACTGCACAGACATTGATGTTATTGTACATACTGATAACAGTGTTAGCGTTGTAGATAATGGCAGGGGCATCCCGGTAGACATGCATAAGACTCAGAAAAAACCGGCAGTTGAGGTTGTAATGACCACATTGCACGCCGGAGGCAAATTTGACCATAGGATGTATAAGGTGGCAGGCGGTTTGCATGGTGTTGGGGTGAGCGTTGTAAACGCCCTAAGTGAATGGTTAGAGGTAGAGGTGCGCAGAGACGGCAAGGTCTACCATCAGCGATATAAAAAAGGCAGGGCTGTAAGCAAATTAACTGTTGTGGGCAAGGCAAAAGCCACTGGCACTAAGGTTACTTTCAGAGCTGACGCAGAGCTGTTTGGGGAAGGCCTCTCCTATAGTTATGAGACGCTAACCAACAGGCTCAGAGAACTTGCTTTTTTAAATAAAGGGGTTAAAATTACCCTTAGCGATGAGAGGAAAGACAAGCACCAGGAGTTTAAATTTAAAGGGGGCATCTTATCTTTAATAGAGCACTTAAATAAAAACAAAAACCCGCTCCATAAAAAAGTAATATATATGCATAAAGAAAAAGAACAATTTGTCGTAGAAGCAGCAATGCAATACAATGATAGCTATGCAGAAACTATATTTAGTTTTGCCAACAACATAAACACAATAGAAGGCGGCACACATCTAAGCGGTTTTAAATCAGCACTTACCAGAGCGGCAAATCAATACTGCAAAAACAAAAACCTACTCAAAGACTCAAAAAGCGCCCTCTCAGGAGATGACATAAGGGAAGGAATGACAGCAGTAATTAGCGTGAAGCTGCCTGATCCGCAATTTGAAGGACAAACAAAAACAAAATTAGGCAACACCGATATGGAGGGCCTGACCGCGTCTATGATCAATGAAGGCCTGAGTAGTTTTTTTGAGGAAAATCCAACAGTAGCAAACAAGATAATACAAAAAGCAGTACTATCAGCCAGAGCAAGAGAAGCAGCCAGAAAAGCAAGAGAGCTTACCAGGCGCAAAGGCGCTCTTGATATGGCTGGTTTACCAGGAAAGCTGGCTGATTGCTCTGAAAAAGATCCAGCGTTAAGCGAGCTCTATTTGGTAGAGGGTGATTCTGCTGCTGGCAGCAGCAAGCAGGGTAGGGACCGTAGGTTTCAAGCCATATTGCCGCTTAAGGGCAAGATCTTAAATGTGGAGAAAGCAAGGCTTGATAAGGTGTTTGCTAACGAAGAAATAAGAACTATTATCACAGCCCTTGGCTGTGGCGTTGGGGAAGAATTTAATATAGAAAAATTGCGCTATCATAAAATAATCATTATGGCAGATAGTGACAGTGACGGTTCGCACATACGCACGCTAATACTCACCTTGCTTTACAGGCAGATGCCAAAGTTGGTTGAGAGTGGCTATGTTTATATTGCACAGCCACCACTTTATAGGATAAAAAAAGGTAAAAAGGAAGAATATCTTCAGGCAGAAGAGGAAATGAGAGAAGCTATGCTTGATATGGGCACAGAGGGTGTCAAAGTTACGCATGCAAAAGCCGATAAAGTATTCCCGGGGAATCAGCTTAAAGAGGCCCTAAGGGCTATAATAGAACTAAAAGTACTATTATCAGCTATTGAGAAAAGGGGAGTGCAAAGCTCAGTTTTCTTGCAAAATAAGCATGCAAAGACCAAAAAACTACCTATTTTTATGGCTAAAGTGGAGGGAATGACCCATTTTTGCCATAGCGACAGCGACCTGGCAAAGCTCCAGAAAAAGCAGGAAATAGATGGAGCCAATATAACAGAATTTTTTGAAACCCCGGAAATAGAAAAAACAATAGCAAAATTAAAGAAATTTGGGCTTTCAGCAGATGATTTGGCTGAAGAAGAGGCAGAAATAGGAAAAGAGAAAAAGAAACGAGCCCTATTTAAGATTAAAACAGAAAATGAAACATATCCTGTGTTTAGCTTAAACGGCTTGCTTGAAGAAATCAGAAAAAAAGGTAGGCGGGGTGTGGTTATCCAGCGGTACAAAGGTTTAGGAGAAATGAATCCTGGGCAGCTTTGGGCAACTACAATGGATCCTGCCAGAAGAACACTTCTTAAGGTGGTTCTTGAAGATGCTGTGGCCACAGATGAGATGTTCACAATTTTAATGGGAGACGCCGTACAGCCCAGAAGAGAGTTTATTGAAAAACATGCTCCAGAAGTAAAGAGGCTGGACATATAATGAAAACACAACTTAGCGAACGACAGCGAAGCTAAGTTGTCTGTTTGAATTACACCCTTGACATTTTGTTGTTTGTTTATCTGGATTAAAATGTCAAGGGTTAAATTCGACCAGACAATTTACACTCACTATCGTTCCGTAAATTGAGGTCTCATTTAATGTATGCAAAAGGCGAACGTATAGAACCAAGATATATTGAAGAAGAAATAAAAGATTCTTACATTACATATGCTATGAGTGTAATTGCAGGCCGAGCACTGCCGGATGCACGAGATGGGCTAAAACCTGTACACCGTAGAATTTTATATACCATGAATGACTTGTCTTTACAGCATAGCAAGCCGTATAAAAAGAGTGCTCGTATAGTTGGAAGCTGCTTGGGTCAATTTCATCCTCATGGAGATATGGCGGTTTATGATGCATTGGTGAGAATGGTGCAGGAGTTCTCTTTGCGATATCCTTTAGTAGACGGGCAAGGTAACTTTGGTTCAGTTGACGGTGATTCCGCGGCAGCAATGAGATATACGGAGGCGCGTATGTCTGCACCAGCCGAGGAGATGCTAAAAGATATAGATAAAGACACTGTGGATTTTTCTCCTAACTTTGATGACACCCTGCAAGAGCCAACAGTCCTTCCTTCTGTGTTGCCAAATCTTTTAATAAATGGATCAAGTGGTATTGCGGTAGGTATGGCTACTAATATGCCTCCGCATAATTTAGGTGAAATAATAGACGGTGTTGTAAAAGTTATTGACGAGCCAAATGTTTCTATTGAAGGTTTAATGAAAATTATAAAAGGCCCGGATTTCCCAACGGGAGCACTGATATGTGGCAGAGACGGCATAAAACAAGCACACCTTACTGGCAGAGGATCATTAAAACTACATGCGCGGGCAAGCATAGAAACACAAAAGAACAATAGGGAATCCATAATAGTATCAGAGCTGCCATATCAGGTGAATAAGGCGAATCTTATTGCCGCTATCGCTCGCCTGGTTGGGGAACGCAAGCTAGAAGGCATTTCTGACATAAGAGACGAATCTGATAAAGACGGAATGCGCATTGTAATAGATATAAAGCGCGACCAGCCCGCCCAGGTTGTGCTAAATCAACTATACAAACACACACAGCTCTCCACCACCTTTGGTGTAATTATGTTGGCTCTGGTACACAACCAGCCAAGAGTTCTAAATCTGCGCCAGCTGATAGATGTTTTTATAGATCATAGAAAAGAAGTAGTTATAAGGCGCACCAAATTTGAATTAGCAAAAGCGCAAGCGCGCGCCCACATACTTGAAGGCCTGAAAATAGCATTAAAGCACATAGATAAAATTATAAAAACAATAAAAGCATCTAAAAGCACAGATGAAGCAAGAAAAGCTTTAGTCAAAAACTTTGATCTTTCAGAAAAACAGGCTCAGGCAATTTTAGAAATGCAGCTCCAGAGACTTACTGCTTTAGAGCGCTCCAAAATAGAAGCAGAATACCTTGAGCTTCTTAAGAAAATTGAATATTATCAATCTATCTTAAAGAGCGAGAAGAAAATCTTAGGGATTATAAAAGATGAACTGGCTGTAATCAGAGATAAGTACGCAGATGAGCGCAGAACAGAGATTGTTGCGGCTGAGCAGGATCTGGAAATAGAAGATTTAATCGCGGAAGAGGATATGGTTATTACAATAAGCCATGCGGGCTATATAAAAAGATTGCCTATCAGCTCATACAAGAGACAGCGACGGGGCGGCAAAGGAATAACAGCTGCTGGTTTAAAAGAAGAAGATTTTATAGAATACTTATTTATAGCCTCAACGCACGAATACATACTCTTTTTTACAGATCAAGGTAAATGCTACTGGCTTAAGGTCCATACAATACCACAAGGCGGCAGAGCATCAAAAGGAAAAGCCATAGTAAACCTTATACAGCTGACCAAAGATGAAAACATAACTGCTTTTGTGCCTGTGCGTAAATTTGATGATGCTTTCTATCTTGCTATGATAACAAAAAAAGGCAATGTCAAAAGAGCCAACCTGAGTGCGTTTTCTAATCCACGCAAAGCGGGCATAGTTGCTATTACTCTTGATAAAGACGACGTGCTTATACAGGTTGTTTTAACAGATGGCAAGCAAGAAATTGTGATTGCCTCAGAACTTGGTAAAGCGTTACGCTTTAAAGAAGCAAATGTAAGAGAAATGGGTAGAGGCGCGCGAGGTGTAAGGGGTATTTCACTTGGGGCCAAAGACTCTGTTATTGGTATGGAGATTGCCAGAACAGATGCAACATTGCTTACTGTTACAAAGAAAGGTTTTGGCAAAAGAAGTGTGCTTTCAGAATACAGAACTCAAAGTCGCGGCGGCAAAGGTATTATTAATTTAAAGATTTCTGCCAAAAACGGAGCTGTTATTGGTATTAAGAGCGTCAAAGACGGGGATGAGGTTATGATAATTACAAGCCAGGGAATGATAGTGCGCACCCCAGTTAAAAATATAAGAGCTACAGGCCGCTCTACACAGGGAGTAAAGCTTATAGCGTTAAAAGATAAAGATACAGTCTCAGCTATTGCAAATGTAGCTGCTGAAGAAAAAGAGCAAATATCCGTGACCCCATCGTCCAGTGGTTAGGACAGCGGCCTTTCGAGCCGCCGACAGGGGTTCGAATCCCCTTGGGGTCGCCAAGCTTGCCTTCGGCAAGCTTGGTATTGAAGCAGTGTTAAGCAATCCGACGAACAGAAGGATTGTAACTGCTGAAATACCTTGAGCATTATAGCGAAATGAAGGACCTTTTATAGGAGCCGCCTCTGGCGGCGAACAATAATGTCATCCCCGCGAAAGCGGGGATCCAATCTCAATAAAAATCTCCCTATATCATTGAACTAAAAAATTCTAATAATTAACCAGGGACAAAAAGGCGGAGAACTATAAGTTCTAACCCAGTTAATTATGGCATATTTGCAGGTTGAAACATATATAACAGCAGAGCAGCTAAGCCAGATTATTCAGGTTAGCAAAAGAACTATTTATGAATGGAGCCAAATAGGATTTATACCAAATTACAAATTTCCAAAGGGCATAAGATTTAAAATAACTGAAATTGAGGAATGGATGAAAAAGAGAAGGAGGAGAGGGCGCTTTTCTTATGCATTGCTTAGGGATATTTCTTGATTGACATAAAAGGGTTTTTATGGTAATATTCCAATATGGAATATTCTATGCTTAAATTATATGGGGTTAAAATTGAGTAGCTGGGTGTCATTTCCAACAAGCCAATACAAAAGAGATTCTAAAAAATATTCTAAAAAGAAACTAAATGAATATGTTGCAGTAATAAATAATTTAGATACCTATTATAAGGCACTAAAGGATATAGGCAATCCTATGCAAATTAAGTCTGGTTTTATTCACAAAGAACCAGATGGCATAAAAGCTATAGACCAAAAAGGTGGTGGGCAGAAAGTTAAATTGTCCGAAACCAGGCTTTATGTTTATCCAGAGCAGGAAACAAAGATATTATATTTATTAAAAATAGGCGATAAACAGTCTCAAAGAAAGATAGATATTAAATTTTGCAGAGAGTTTGTTAAAAATCTAAGAAGAAAGGCTCGGTAATGGCTAAAAAATATAATGATATTTTAGAGATGATAAAAGATGTGGCACCTAATAAAAAGGTTAATGCATTAGCTGCAAAAGAAATAAGCAAGAAGAGAATAACAAAGTTGCTTTTTCTTTTGAGGTGCAAGCATAACTTGACCCAAAAACAAGTAGCTGAAAAAATAGGGTGTAAACAAGGTAGAATTTCAAAGATAGAAAATTCTTATGATGAAAACTTAAGTATTAAGGATTTGTTGGATTACGCTAAAGCTCTTAACTTACAATTAGAAGTAGGCTACAGGTATCCGCTAATAAAGATTACTGATCTGATTAAATATCATGCATTTAAGACAAAGTATTACTTTAGTCAATTAACCTCTCTTGCTAAAAATGATGAACAAATAAAAAAGGGGATAGCAAAGTTTCACTTGGAAGCCATTGTTAATATAGGAAAAATTATTTCTGATAGCCTCGCAAGCTTAAAGCCTTTGCCAAAACAGGAAATAAAAGACAAAGAGAGAATACATATTTCACCACCGCATGAGAGCATTAAAGATTTTGTTGATGAAGGCAAATTACTTAAAAAGTAATAGTTTTCACTGCCCAAATCGTGCCCATCTTACGCAGTTATTACCGCATATATCCGCAACCAAATGTAACCATCCGCACACCTTAATTCTTTGATATAAAATAACTTACGTCATAATTCATTGTATTCCATATGGTTAGGGAAACACGCTTAGACGTCTCCCTGCTTCTCCGTCATAGTCAATGTAAGCTTAAACTCAGCAGAGAGATTTTTTGAATTGCAAAAAAAAGCCAAAATAAAAGGAGCATATTATGCCGGAAGGTGGATTTTTACTAAAGTTTAATGGTAAGGAAGCGCAACGATGCTATTCTGTTTCATTTGATTATGACTTATGGAAATACACTATGAATGCCAAGGAAAAAGAACTACCGCCAGATGTAAAGACCATAATCATTGAAGTGGAGCACTCGGAAAATAAATAAAAAATCCTTTGATCGAAACCCTAAACCTAAACAATAATTAAGTATCGTGTCCCCATAACTCATACAAGATATGTGATCAAGATTGACTGGGAGCCCACTATCGGCACAAGGAGTATAAGATAAAGTGATAATATGAAAATTGCTTATTATTATTTAGTGGCTCAAGTAGCAATAAGATGTTTTCCTATTACCATTTTGAGGAAACTGCTCTGTTTGGTGATACAAATAACAACAAAAATTTTCCTATTGACATTTATGCATATAAATGATAACATATGGGCATGTTTTGGCAGTTAAAAATTAGGAATTAATACGGCGAGGTGAAATATGTTTAAAGCAGGTACTTACAAGCAACAATATGAATATAAAAGTTTTCTACCTTCATTAGTCAATGTTGATTATCAGTGGGAGGATAGGAAAATTGTTGTCTTATTAGAAGATGCTATGCGCTATCTGGGTGAACTTAATGCTTATTCAACGCTAGTTCCGGATGTTGATTTTTTTATTAAAATGCATGTGGCAAAAGAAGCTACGACGTCCAGTCGCATTGAAGGGACAAGAACAAATATTGATGAAGTTGTTTTGCCAGAGAATGAGATCAGTCCTGAAAAACGTGATGACTGGGCAGAGGTTCAAAATTATATCAAGGCAATGAATTTTGCTATCGATGAGCTTGATAAATTGCCTTTATCTATGAGGCTACTCAAAGAGACACATAAGAGGTTGCTCTCAGGCGTAAGAGGTCATCATAAACTTCCGGGAGAAGTAAGAAGAAGTCAAAATTGGATTGGAGGATCCAGTTTGAAAGACGCTTTTTTTATTCCACCACATCATGAAGATTTACCGGATTTATTAACAGACCTTGAAAAGTTTTGGCACAATAAAGAGATCAATCTCCCTCATTTAATTCGACTCGCCGTTAGTCATTATCAATTTGAGACGATTCACCCTTTCCTAGATGGTAATGGAAGAACCGGAAGGTTGCTGATAACTTTACAATTAGTTGATATGGAGATATTAAATAAACCGTGCTTGTACCTTTCGGACTTTTTTGAAAGAAACAAGGGGTCTTATTACGATTCTTTAAGTGTTGTAAGGGCTTCTAATGATCTTGATCAATGGATAAAATTCTTTCTCTCGGGAGTCATTGACACGGCGAAGAATGGAAAAGAAACGTTAGAAACTATTGTTAGGCTCAGAAAGCAATATGATGACAAGATTATCACTATGGGAAGAAAAGCCAAACCGGCTCAAAAGTTGCTTTTATTCCTTTTTTCTCATCCTATTGTTTCGATTGGTCAGGTTTCAGAGCATTTAGGCGTAGGATTTGCCGCTGGCGGAAGATTAATAGCTGATTTTCAAAGAGTCGGCTTTTTAAAAGAAGTGACAGGCTTCTCAAGGAATAGATTATTCGCGTTGTCAGAGTATTTATCATTGTTTAAGTAGAATGTTATAGGGTTATATGACAAAAACAAAAAGTAAAAAATCATCAGGGATAAGTTCTTGGCCGGCAGATGACCGACCGAGAGAAAAGCTGTTAAAGAAAGGCGCACGAAGCTTAAGCAACTCCGAACTTCTTGCGATTCTTTTACAAACCGGGACATCAGGTGTCAGTGTGATTGATCTTGCTCGGTTAATCCTTTAATTAAGGGGACACTAGTGATCGTGTCCCCACAATTCTCCAAACGTTCTTGACAAACCGTTTATAGCAGTGTATACTTATTTCAGAAAGTAGACAAAAAGGTATACTTAGTGAAATGAACTTTAAAGAGGTGTATAAAACTTTAGAAAAGAATAAGTACTATATTTTCTCATACGAGGATATAGTATCTTTCTGTTTGCATGAGAAAAAAGCCAGCCTGAAACAAGCGCTTCATAGATGGAAAAAGAAGGGATGGATCTATTCTTTAAAAAAAGGACTATATGAGTTAAGTTATCCTAAAGAGTTTGTTATCTCTGATATGTACATTGCCAACAGGCTTTATGCTCCATCGTATGTATCGCTGGAAACAGCCTTATCTAATTATAGTATCATTCCGGAGGTATCAATGGCAGTAACCTCAATTACAACAAAACCTACACGAAGATTCAAAAATAAACATGGCCTCTTTATCTACAGGACAATTAAGCCAACTCTCTTTACAGGATATTATGTGGAAAGACACAATAATTTTGATATTCTTATTGCAGAACCTGAAAAAGCGCTTGTAGATTATCTCTATTTTAAGACATATCGCAGCAAGAAATTTGATCTTAAGGGTGAAAGAATTAATAAGAGAGCGGTCTTAAAGCTTGATAGAAGAAAGCTAAACAAATATGCAAACCTATACAATATAGATTTAAGGGGGTTTTATGCTAACTTATGAGTCTTTAATAGAACAGGCGGTTTTAAGAGAAATGCCCCAGACAAAGATTCGAGGTATCTTAAGAGAGTATCTTCAAGTTCTTATTTTAAAGGAGCTCTATAAAACCACCTTAGGTAAGAAACTTTATTTTACAGGTGGAACTTATTTAAGATTGGTCCATAATCTGAAGAGGTTTTCTGAAGACCTGGATTTTAACACGGATACTCTGACAAAGAGAGAGTTTGAAGGTCTTAATAATAAGATAGTAAAAGAACTAGAACGAATAGGTATAGAATCCAAGGTAACCTATACTCATTGGCAGAATATATATGTCGCGGAGTTAAGTTTCCCTAAAATAGAAAAGAACTATAGCGTGGTATCTAAATATTCGAAAAAAAGAGGGATAGTTATAAAATTAGAAGCAAATAAGCTAAAATCAAGGATAGAAAATAAGACTGAAGTAATCTCTGGTTTTGCTCAAACCTACCCTTGCGTATGCACGGACAAAGGTATCTTATTTGCGGATAAGATAGATGCGCTTATTAAGAAAAACAGAGGAAGGCATATATATGATATTATTTTTATGATTTCTAATAAATATTCTATAGATGAAAAATATCTGTTGAACCTTGGCATAAAGAAGGAACCGTTTAAAGCTATATTAGACAGAATAAAAGCTTTTTCAAAATCTGAATTGAAAAAACAGGCTGAAACATTAAGGCCTTTTCTTTTTGACGAAAGCGAAGCAGAACTGCTTATAAATGCTCATGATATAATACCGTCCTTAATATCGAAATATAGATAGAGTGTTGGATGTTCACCCCGGCTCTCTTTATTCAATCCCCACTTGTACTTTAACAGACAAAATCAAGCATTTATTCTAATTTTTTTAAAGAAGGTACACTGTCCCTCACAACTTGGACAACGTCTCTAGGTCACGAAATCGTGTCAAAAGCCGAATAGCGGGAACGAATCCCGTTGGGGCTACCACTACTTTTAAGGTATATTTATTATACCGTCTAACCATACTAAAAAACACCATAACCCTATATTTGTCGTCTATTAATAACAAAAGTTTACTCAACATTACTCAAGGTATCAAAAGATGCCAAAATGCATTGTTTTGGTTATTTTGGTGGTGGATTGGTGGTGGGATTAGATTAATTTCCTTGATTTAAACTTGTTATAGTAGTATCATTTTTATACACCACAAAGGAGTGGTATTTATGCAAAGAAGCAGTATAGAGCGAATAGAACCAATCTCGGTAGAAAGCTGAGGTTGGTTTTTGTGTTTTAGGAAAGGTTGTTAGTATGACAGGAAATAATTCTGTGTTATCGATTAAAAATCTTAATAAGGATATTGATAGAGCATGCCTTATTGCTATTGTTTATGGTGTTGTGGGTGTAATTTTTTCTTGTACGTACCCATTTTTTACTGCTTCAGTTCGTGAAATTTTATCACCTAGGATAAATTTTGGGTCATTAGATTTGCTTTGGAATTTTGTTACAAATATTTTCTTGATATTGTGGGGTGTTCAAGCAAAAAAGAAAGAAAAGAAAAAACTTTTGCCATTAACAAATTTATTAGGATTATTTTTTCTGAAGTTGTCCATAGTGCTTGGAACAATGTTTCTAGGCGTTTTTCAAATAGTGAGAGCTATTTACTTGTTGCCAGCTATATTTTTTATTTTTTTAGGGTGGATTGCGGACATAAAAATAAAGAAATACACTAAGGCCATAATCCAAGAACGATATAAATTGAGGTTAATGCTTTGGGCGTTTGCTTGTGTTTTGTTTCTATTTGTGTGTTTAATAGGTGGCTTTGTTTCAAATAATTCGAATCCGTTAGTAGAGGCGCTAGAAGCAAGAAATGCCAGTGCCGTTATAATGGCTGTCAAGAATGGCGAAAATCCGAATGGAAAAATTATGGGTAGGCCATTGTTGTTTTTAGGAATAGATGAAGGAGATGCCTTCAACGTGAAAGCTCTACTTAGCGCAGGAGCCAATGTAGATTCGAAAAGTAATTGGGGCAGGACGGCCTTACACGAAGCAGCATTACATGGGCAACTCGAAATTGCAAAAATTCTATTAGATCAAGGCGCTAATGTAAATGCGAAAAACAATAGAGGCGAGACTCCCCTATTTTATGCTGAAGGAGGATTAATTGCTGGACCAAAGCAGACGAAACACCATAGAGAAGTAGCAAAATTATTAATAGATCATGGGGCAATAGAAGGAGCGAACATAAAAACCGAAGCTATGTTAGAGAAAATTTCAAAAGATTTCAATCAAAAAACACCCATTCAAATAGACGTAAATACGCAGCTTGATTCCGTGATTTCCTATGGTAATATTTTAACTTATAAGTACACCCTATTGAATCTTTCTTTAGATAATTCAACCCAAGCAGAAATCGATGAAATAAAAGAAACATTTAAAATTGAAATGACCCCCAAATTGAAGAACTCAATATGCAAAGAGGATTCTATGAAACCATTAAAAGAGAGGGGTGTTGAGTTTAGGTATTTATATTTTGATAACAATGGAAATGAAATGATAAGGATAGATATTAAATCCACCGATTATGAATAATGGAGGTGTCTTATGAATAAGACTAGCAGGGTTGTAGGTGGCATTGTGGTTTTTATTGTTTTTGCTTTTTTGTTAGGGGTATTGAAATCTAGCGGTATTCAGCTTGGAGGAATCGCGTATGCTGGAATCATGTTCTTTTTCCTGTTTGTATTTAGCAGAGTTACTGGGTGGGGCATGTGGAGAAAAAACAAGAAGTGAACACAGAAACCATAGCAGCAATAAGAAACAAACTCCAAGCTCCCAAAACAGCTTTAGAGTTACTGAAGCAAGGTAGAGAGCTGCCTAAAGAGTTTATAGATAATGTTTTTAAGGATTTAGAAGAAGTAGCAGAAGCATTGAAGGAGAAGTAAGGGAATTGTATTTATAAAATAGTAATAAGAATATCAATACAAATCAAAAAATAAGATGTATTTGGATGAAAAAAGATTTTTATAATAAAAAAGTAATTATTAATTGCAAATTTTGCAAAGTTAAATTACGCATTCCATTATTTCAAAAAAATGTGCTTATGGTAACATGTAATCACTGTAAAAACAAATTTAAGTTTAATGGCAGTAAATATAGGGCGATGGTGGCGACAAGAGCAATTGTATTTTATTTATTGATGGTATTGTCCATTGTTTCAATTATATTAATACCAGCCTGTGGCATATATTTAGTTAATAATAAAAAACAGCTTTGGACAGAGACTAATAAAGGCAGAATTAAGGAATATAAGGAGAAGATGGAAGCCGATATTGCTAGGGTAGCAGAAGAATATTCACAAGTAATAAAAGCAACAGATATAGACATGCTGAGAAAATCTGCTAAAAACAATTATGACCAAATATGGATAGAAAGAAATAACTATAATACTCGATATGCTTTGAGTGATAGAGAGAAAACTCAGCTTAAAATGATTGCTTTAGCTAAAAACAGTGCAGGCGGTGTGCATAGCATCATTCGTGAAATAGCTCAAATGGCTTCACCTAAAAACTCGGAAATTGATATTGATAGAGTCCTTAATGGCGTATTAGCACTATCTGTTAATTTTCATATGTCGGATCTCACAAAAGGTGAGGATGGGACAAGCACAAAACATCAAACAATAAAGTCATTAAAAAATGAGGCGACTCGCCTTAGTTCAAAAGTGACAAATGATGTTTATGTTGCTTGCAAAGACTTAGATTTAGATGAAATTTATATAGGGTGTAAGCATCTTGTGCTTACTACTGATAGATATGGAAATAGTAGCACTGATGAGGAAATGGTAATTTATAAGGTAGTAGTTGTGAAAGAAGATGTTAAAAAGCTTACCCACAACCCATTTCTTGATATTTATTCTGTAGCAGAATATATAAAGGTAGTGGAAGATAATTTCCCAAGCCTGAGGATAGTTAGTAAGTAGTATGAATAATAAAAAAAGGTTATTTTTAATTGCATTAATCATTTTTGCTGTTGAGGCTATGGCCATCCTTGGTTATTTTGCTTTGGTACGGAGCAAGATAGTTAAGAGCTATGATGCTGAACACAAGAAGGCAAGGTATAAGCATGTGATAAAAATGCATGATTTAAAAAGAGAAATGGAGTTAAAAAAATATCAAGCAACAGGAAACAGCAACTATGAAAGAATTTATAACATACAAAACCAGAGCATTGTTAAGTTGGTAGAAAACATTACAAAAGAAGCAGCTCCAGAGACTTGGAAAGTGGACGTTAAAACAGAGGAATTTTTTAATTTTATATTAATAATCCAAATTCCAGAATTATCATCAGAGATTAATATTAATAAGATAGATGAGCATTTGATCCCTATTGTTATGTGGGCAGAGCCATATTTGCAGAATATAGCTATATTCAACAAATACCATCAGTGTGTTTACTATTTTGATAGCAAGCTGATTGATCAAATAAAAAAACATAAAAAAATAGATAATCAGATTTCAGAAAAAGCAAAGAACGTAGGGGCTAGCTTTACATTATATAATTCTATAGATGTATCTTTTAAAAGGTACGAAGGGCATATTTTTTTACCAATCGTTATATACGGGGAAACTGGGTCACTAGATAAAGAAATTATGCTTGATACAGGGGCAACTACCACAATGATTACAAAAGAAGTAGCAGAAAAAACCTTTAATGTAGGAGATGCTGATCAGAGGGATATAGAGACGAGACAGTTTTCGACAGCCAATGGGTTTATAAGTTGCCCAATCCTTAAAAGAAACGTGGTGCTAGGAGGATTTGACACGAATATAGATGTGGCCGTCTCTATGGATGAGGATATTAATTTGCTTGGAATGAACTATTTCTCGGACAAGGATTACTTGATAGATTCAAATACAGAGAAAATATATTTGTGGAAAAAATAGTATGAACACAAAGAAAATAATTGCTCGTGAGGGGCTGATATGAAGAAGCTAATGTTTATTTTCGGTTTTTTGCTTTTAACCGTATCGTTAGTTTATGCCGTTCAAATTGACAGCGTTTCTTTTGATTTGAATGGCGAAAAACTTATCGTATCAGGTTCCAAAGGAGAAATATTAAATCATGCCTTTGGTGACTCGCTTTTGAGTTATGAATATATTTTAGAAACACCTTATTTTGAGCTAAGCGGATATGATGGTGTTATCGATATGGAAAAGTCCAAGGGGCTAAGAAGTTTACCTAAAAAAGATTTTACGGCAGAGGCTTTTACTAAATTCCCATTCTTTTCCCAGAAGAACAATACTGTTGGCCTTTTGATTGGTAGTGCTGGGGCTTCAGGTGGAAGCAGGCAAGATGTTTATTTCATTAATACACAAACAGGGAGCTTTATAAAAATACAATTAACGGATATGCAAGAAATAACCTGGATTACGGAAAATGGTCAGCTTATTGGTTATAAGGAATACGATACAAGTTTTTCTCTTGGGGCGCATGCGACAAGTTGGGGAT
>Ga0307928_10000324_pt1 | contig 35989 bp, 62 predicted proteins | sample AceLakmetagen232_FD_201815 | JGI IMG/M metagenome (GOLD analysis project Ga0307928, IMG submission 201815) | Saline water microbial communities from Ace Lake, Antarctica - #232 | ecosystem: Environmental > Aquatic > Non-marine Saline and Alkaline > Saline | place: Antarctica: Ace Lake... | reverse complement strand
GGTACTGAAAGTACTATGAAATAGGAGTGTAACAAAAATGGAAGAAACAGAACAAATACCATGGGCATTATTACTTATTTTATTTTTCTTTTTAATAGCTGTATCTATATACACTGGATTTAATCCCTTTAATGATATCCCAACTAATTCAACACGCTTGATAGATAAATGGTTTATAAAATAATTTCAACAATTATATATAATGATAATAACTTACTATATATTATAACATATTAAACGGTGCTGATAAGTACTTGAAAATTACAAAGTGATTTTAAAGGTGAAACAAAATGCCACAAATACAAGAAACAATAAAATTAAATGAAACCATGAGTCTTACAATAACAAAAGAAAGCGAGAGAACCGTTTTAGAAGCTGCTGCAGAAGCAAGTATAATTAATGACATTATGAAAATATTGGAAAAACAAACTACTCCATTTACTAAAAGAGTATATACTAAAAAAGATCCTAGTATACCATCTAAATGTGGAATGAAAAAAGGAACTATAATTAAACATTGGAAAAAAAGTGAAATTAGACTTCTTAAAAAAATGAGAAAAGAAGGGTGTTCAAACAAAGTAATTGCTGATAAAATTGGAAGAGACTATAAATCAATTTGTAGTAAAATTTATTGGTTAAATAAAAAATGAGGAAATAAAAATGAGTATATTAATACCAAAAGATGAAAGAATGAACAGTATAAAGTCTTTTTTTAAAAAGCATATTGGTAAAAACAATGGTGTAACTAAAATGGCAATTTTGAATGCTGTTTATGGGTATAGTACAATTAGAAAACTAAAACCAGAAGAACATTTTTGGCTATGGTCAAAAAGAATTCGTGGTGATATTAATTGGCTAAGAAAGAATTCAACTTGTTTTGTTGGCGTTGATAGAGTAGATGGAGAGTTCCATTATTTTGTTATTAAGACTCAAGCTGATGCTTCTAAATATTGTACAATTATGTCAAACAATATTATAGGATGCGGAAAAATGAGAAATAAATGTCTTGATTACGTTAAAAATAAAACATATAAAGCATTTATGAAGGAGTAATTTTTATTTTTTTTTATTAGTAAGAAGTGGAGAGAGTTAAAACAAAAATAAATATATAGTACAAAATATATTTGGAGTACAACAGAAATGGAACAAACAGAAGTTTTAACTACAAAGAAAAAATTAGATATCTTAAAAGATATAGCATATGAGATAATTGAAGAACAAGAATTACCTACACCTAAAGAAATAAAATTTAAACAACCATTTAATGGAACTTTAAAAACTACAGGAATGTGTTATAAAAACAAACTAAAGGATACTTATAGAATTTCTATAACAATAACTCAAGCAAAGTTTGTTGAAGATCCAAATGGAATTTATACTAATGATTATGGTAAATCCTATTCACGGATTATGGGTGAGGAAAGACCTATAAAAGATATAATTAAAACAATAGCCCATGAAATTGCTCATATTAAATATTATCAACATGATAAAACCCATAAAGAATATCAAGAATACATTTTAAATATGATTTATATTAAGTTAAATGTACGAGGTCTTGAATTTGATTAAACCAGATAATATATTCAACACAATTGGACTTATAGCAATATTAATAATAATATTTGCCATAGTTGGTACAACTATGTATAATTATTATGATGCTTATAAATATCAACGTATGTGGGATAATAATCCAGATAAAGTTAATTGTAAAATTATTACTGGAAATGGTTGTGCTACTGTTTGGATAGATGTTTGGAATGAAACAGAATGCAGAAAACAAAGAATTAGGATGTTAACTATAAATCCAAATAGTTCACCTTGTGCATTAGATATCCCTATTGAAGAAGCTTATTATAAGTATTATATAAATGAAACATTATCTGACGACTATATTAGTTTTAAAGAAAATTTCAAAAGTTATATATAATGATACATACTTAATAAATATATAACATACAAACACAAAATGGCCCAAAGCAAGTTGTAATGTTTCGCCTTTATAAGATGTTTCACCCTTATAAAGTGTTTACCTATAGTTTGCTTTGGGCCTCATATTTACGAGAAATAAAATGACAAAAATAAATATACCAACGGAAATAAAAACTTTAATGCAAGCTTTATTAGATAGGAAATTCGATGCTTATATTATAGGCGGAGCTATTAGGGACAGTTGTTTGGGTTTAAAACCTAAAGACTGGGATATGTTTACCGATACTACCGGAAAAGAAATATTAAGTATTTTTCCTAAAGGTGTTATTATAGGCGGTAAAGAACGACAAGAAAAGATTTTAACAGTTATTGTAGATAAAACAGAAGTTTCACAATATAGAAATAATGGGGGAAGAACTGAACTTGGTGTAAATTTTGAAAAACATTTAGCAACTTGTGATTTTACCATTAATAGCCTAGCTTCAGATATAACTGGAAATATTGTTGATAATCATGGTGGATTGAATGATTTACATAGTAAAATTTTAAGGTGTGTAGGAGAACCTCATTTAAGATTTAAAGAAGATTTATTAAGAATATTACGTGGTATTAGATTTATATGTAAGTATAATTTAAAAGTTGATCCTGCAACTAAAAAAGAAATGCAAAACCAAATGGGTCGTTTAAAAGAATTACCTGGAGAAAGAATCCGAGAAGAATTGTTTAAGATATTAGAATATAAAAACGCATTTAAAGTTTTTAGAGATTATGGTTTATATTATATAATTCCACCAATACAAAAGGCATTTCATTTAGAACATGGAGATCACCATGATGAAGATGTATATCAACATATGGAAAATTCATTTGAAACATCTTGTGATATAACAGATAATATATTATTAAGATTTGCTATAGGATTTCACGATATTGGAAAACCAGACACAAAAGATTATACAGAAGGTAAAGGTATAACATTTTATGGACATGATAAAGTTGGTGCTGATTTAATTGTAGAAATAATGAATAAACTTAAATTTAGTAATGACGAAATTAAGTATGTTAAATTTTTAGTTTATAGACACATGTATAGTTTAAAAGACGGAGTTCCAAATAATAAATCTTATGCTAAGTTTTTCTTTGAAATGGAACAAGCTGGAGTAAGTATAGAAGAATTTAATATGTTATTATATTGTGATAATCAAGCTAATGAAAAAAATGAAAAAATTAAATTTGGAGATTGGACTAAAAATAGTGTTATTGTTAAAAAATATTATGAACTTAAATATAGTAGACATCCTTTTGCTGTTAAAGACTTAGCTATTTCAGGCAAAGATTTAATTGATAAAGGCCTTGAACCAGGACCTAATATAGGAACGATATTAAATAAAGCTTTTGATGAAGTTCAAGAAGGTAATATAAAAAATGAAAGACCTTTTTTAATGGGTTGGTTAAAAACATATTTGAATAATGGATATGGTAAAATGGTAAAAGATAAGGAGAAACAAAATAGTAAAACTACACCAGAATATAAGGTGAAATAAAAATGGCAATATTAAAAAAAATAATAAAAAACCTTAAATCAAAAATACCACAAAATTTATGTGAAATATGCGAACAAGAACATAATACAGACTCTGCTTATTGTAGTGCATGTGAGCAACTACCATTATCAGGAGATACTGGTATAATGTATAAAGCTGTTAAAAATAAAAAAATTACAAAGAAAGAATTTATTATTTTAAGAGATAATTGGCTTAAAGAACAAACTAAAATAAAAGAACAACAATTAAATGAGGTGAAAATCAAATATGGACCCAGAAAGAACAGTTAAAGAAAGACATTACAATATAACCATGGATGAGTTAATACAAAAATTTAATATTAAAGGAAAAATATCAAAATGTTTTGTAGCAAAAAAAATACAAAATGCTCTATTTAAAGAAAACCATGAACGATTAATTATATTTACAAAAGAAGAAATAGAGGAACAAAAATGAAAGAAATGCTTAAACAATTCATCATCTTACCCTACAGTCCTCATATGACTACTGGAAAAATAGCTTCGCAGGTGTGCCATGCCTCGTTTATGGCTTTGGAACAAGTTAGGAAAAATTTATCTGATTCACAAGGATATATGGTTGATGAGGATCATCTTATTACTGAATGGAAAAATACTGGTATGTGTGTTATTACATTAGGATGTTCAACATCTCAACAACTATTAGGTATTGCTGAATATTTTAAACAATGGAAAATTATACATCATTTATATATTGATGAGGGTATGACCGAAATTGAGATGGGTACTCCAACAGCTTTAGCTACTGGAATTATAAAACCAGATCAACAATGGATGCTTAGTCATCTTAAGTTATTTAATAGAGAACCTCAAGAAGAGTTATATTATAAAACAATTTTTGGTAATAAACGTGCAAGAAGAAATCAATAAGTTAGCAAAGGAGTTTGAAAAAGATCCTAAGAAGACTTGTATGAATATTTGGTGAAGAAATGTCGTGGATAAAAAATATTACAGTATTTGGAATAATAATATTAATATCATTTGGTGCTAGAATTTGGGCTGAAAATGAATTAATGGAACCACTAGAAAATTTACCAACTTCTATAAATATATATAATGAATCCATATTAGAAAATATTACTACAAAATATAATCCTTTAACATATTTACATAAAGGAGATTTTACATCTAGAGCGAGAATACCGGCGGAGAACATCCATGTGTTTAGTGATCATATTGAAATTGATTTAAAAGGTATATGTAATGATACTAATTGGGCCTCTCATACTAATACTGATAGTATGATACCTACATTTGATAATGGACACCATACTATTAAATGTGAAATACATAATAAATCAGATTTACAAATAGGAGATATAATATCATATAACCATTTTTATGTAAACCAAACTATTATGGTTATACATAGAATTGTTAATATTGATTATGATGAAGATGGATGGTATGCTCAAACTAAAGGAGATAATTTAAGATTTAAAGATTCTTATAAAGTTAGAGCTAAAGATCTTATAGGAAAAACAGTGGCGATTATATTATGAAAGAAAATATGTTAAACTTATTACGAAAATGTATTAGATATTGTCCTCAATGTAAAAAAGAAATGAAATATAATCGCCAGTTTGGTGTACACAAATGTCTTGAATGTGAAATACAGGTAACTATAAAACCTATTGGAACACTAATAAGTGATTATAATTATATGTAAATATATAAACATACTACAATTATTCGCAAATAAAACGTGATATACATATGGAAAATAAACAACTATACATAAGTATTAATAAATTTTTTAACGTGTTATTTTTAATATGGTTCCTAATTATTGTTATATTTTTTTATGTAGGATATCAAGATATGTTAGTATTTGAATATAGTAGAATTAGTTTCGCTATAAGTAATTTTATAGTATTTAGTATTATAATGGGTATTAGAATATTTTGTTTCTTTAATCCTGTAGAATATAATACACAAACTAAATTAGATGAATATATAAAAGAATAAGAACACTAATTATTAATACTATTAAATTTCAACAAGTATATATAATGATACTAATTAACTAATATAATGTTAAACATAAAACGGTTATTAAAAAATATAGACTACAAATTAGATTTAATAACTTTAGATATATTAAAAACTAAGTATGAATTAATTAATAAATTTGTATGGCTACAAAATCAACCAATTGGCTATTCAATGCCGTTTAACTATGCTAAAGAAATAGGTTTTGTCCAACCTGTTTTTGCAATTGAAACAGTTAAAAAATTAGACTGGTGGACAGATGAAGAATATAAACATTATAAACAAACAATGGAATCAGTTTGGATAAAAGAGGGAATCTCTGTATAAAAGTGGTTTCTGTATAAAAGAGGGAATAAGCAATGAGTAATATACTAATAGTAGAACAGGATTTAGATTTAATAGATATTATAAGAACAAGTTTAAATGATAATTTACATTTTGAAACTTCTACTAGAAAAGCGATAGATTTAATTTATACTAAAAAACGTTTAAGAACAACAGCAATTAATGCTATATATATTAATTCTAATATTATATCTAATGGCGATAATATAGATGCCTTTGATTTTATTAATAGAATAAAAATGGATATAAAAAAAATGCCATTTGTAATATTATATAATGAAAGAAATTTCTCTTTAGAAGAAATAACAGAACGATATGGTGTTGAAACTTTTCTTACTATAAACTCTAATATTAAACGTATAAAAGGATATCATAAAAAATTTAAGAAAAGATACGGTCTATAAAATGTCAGAAGAACTATATAATAAACTTAAAAATACTTTAAGAATTAATGGATTTAAAGAACAACTTGGTGGTCAAGCTTTTATTTCAGGAAGTTATGGAACCTCATTTATAAAAGATGATGAAGTAATTATGATTGGTTTTGATCCTAATCCTGATAAACAATTTGTTAAAGAAAATTTTAGATCTGAAACAGATTTATTAAGATATCCAAAACAAGATATTAATAAATATAAAACAATAGAAGAATTAACACAACTTTTCCGTTTATGGTCCAAACATATGGATATTCTTTATCAGAAAGAAGATCGTCATGATGCTAGTTTTTGGGAAGAGAACCCAGCTAATTGGATGTTTGAATATAATAATAATTTATTTTTGCTATGGATAGAACATGATGCCGGTATAAATATACAACATAAATTAACTATGTATATTAATACACTAAACAAGCAAGAATAAGTTAGATATAACGTTGGAACTATTATATAGTAAACGTTAGTATTTATAAAAATAAATACTAACAACGGGAGAGAAAATGAGAATAATAATAAAAGACAAGCTAGTATCTTGTGTATCATATAGTCAATTATATCACGTAAAAGAGAAATTAGAATTTGTTCTTAAATATAAAAAATGTGTTAAATATAAAAAATACATTAATTTTATTAGGCATATTGTAAAAAATAATTTAGTTGGATTAAATAATAAACTAAATAGAGAAATTGACGAAATTCAAACTCAGTGCTTAGAAGAATTAGATAGTTCTGAAATAGAACCTAAAATAGAGGACGAAGTTTTGTCGGAGGACGAAGTTTTGTTAAAGGAGGAGAGAGAACATGGGAATACAATATAAGGGAATGATATTTGATAACCCACCAGAATTGATCGAATACCAAAGATTAGAAAAAGATGAAAAAATGCCTCAGAGAGATACACCTCAGAGAGATACACCTCAGAGAGATACACCTCAGAGAGATACGCCTCAGAGAGATACACCTCAGAGAGATACACCTCAGAGAGATACGCCACCAAAGGAAGAAAAACCTATTAATATGGAAACATTAAAAAATGATATTTTAGAACAGCTAAAACTATCTAAATTATCTAAAAAAGAAGAAGATAATCTTAAAAACGTTGATGCTATTTATAAATCTATTCAAAAAACAAAACCAATTATAGACACACGAAAAAGAATTCCTTGGTCAGATATTGAAAATAAATTATTCATTGAAATTTATAAGCAGGATACTAATCCAGAAAAAATGTCTTATAGAACATTGAATAAACTGCAAAAAGTTTTTCCTAATAGAAAAAGAACAAGTTTATCTGCACATGCTAATAAATTAGGACTTCCACAAGAAAAAAAAGAAACAAACAAACTTGTTAAAAGTAATAATAAAGACTATATGAAAGATTATGTACAATTAATAACTACAAAAGATAAAGTTACTAAAGACCAAATGGAATATTTAAACCATGGCTCAGTTTGTCCACATAAAAATATAGATTTTCCAAAAGTATTTCCTTTAAGTGATTCAGGAATTGAAACATTTAAAAATATACTTATCTCTAAAATTGGACAAAACTCCAATATACATTTTACTGATGTTTATAATGTTGTTGATATAAATGTTTTAAACGGATGGACACGAGGAATTTGGGACACATTTTGGCAAAACTTAAAAGGACATCAAAAAGAAATTTGTAAGTCTTTAGACATAAAATTTGAACAACTAGTATTTAAATGTTTAAACAATGACCCTTATATATTGGTGAGATAGATGTTGGAAGGACTAAAAACACAAAAGAAACGAGATACATTAGTTGTTGAAGAAATAAATAAATGTAAATGTGGGTTTATTAATGACCCAATACATAAACATAAAAAAATTGATTTGTTTTTAAGAAACTTAGTTACAACTTTAAATGAAAGTTTAATTAAAACTTATGGTTGTTGTAGTGGGCATGGCAAATATCATCCTACTATTATAATAGATAATGTTGGGCACTGGAAAAAAGAATTATTTTCTGGTGTTGTTGTACCAAGAAAGACAAGGTTTTATATAACAGACTCTAATAGTTTATATTATATACCTGAGGTTGAAAAATTTTGGAAGGAACAAAAATAGGTGAGAGTTAAATGAGTAGTATTTATGCAAAAAGAGATATGAGAACAAAGTCTAAAATACTTTGGATAGAAGAAAATAATGTTAAACAACCACGTTATTATATATCTGAAATTTTATATAAAAATCTTTCTGCAGACAGAAAAAAGACTTGGAGAATATTACCTAGGAACATTATTAATAAAATTATATAATCAAAAGTTATATATAATGATACAAGTACAATTATAGTATAAACAAAAATTATAAATCGGAGGGATTATAATGGAAGATGAATACACGGAAGAGAGTACTAGTTTTGAAAAAGCAATACCTAAAAAAGTTAACCCTGAGCAAATTATTAGAAATATTTTAGGGTAAACTAATTATGGCAGAAATAAAATGCTGTAATTGTATTGAGGATGGTCAAATAGTTGAAGTAGATAATAAGGGTAAAGTATTTTGTACTGTTTGCAACAAACAAATTTTTTTTTAATTTTTATTTTTTTAAATTTAATTTTCAATACATATTTATATTGATAGTGTTTTAATAAACTATGTTACCCTATAAAAATAAGTAACATAACTATGTTACCTTATAAAAATAAGTAACATAACTATGTTACCTATAAGAATGGGTAACCAATAATAAAAAGAGGAACTAGAGAAGTAACTCGGAGAGATAAAATGGAAACATTTGTAGCAACAAAATACGCCGAACAAAAAGGAGACAAAATGGAAATAGAACTGACAAGTTCAGATCAGTTAAAAACTCTATATGGAGTTATAGATAAAGAAGAAGTATTTCTTTTAGAATGGACAGAAGGAAATGTAATTGAATCAATTTTAATGATTGGTAACAATTTAAAAAGTAAAATTAGAACTGGCGACTTAAAACTTAGCGCTAAACGTAAAGAGGAATAAAAATGGCATTGATAGAAATAGGACTTATAATAGGAATAATATTATTTTGTATATTAGTATTAGTAATAATGTATAGAGTTGTACCACCAAGTGAGGCTCATGTAGTTACAACACCAAGTGGACAGTTTGTTGCATCACCAGACCCTAATGTAGCAGCAAAGTGTAATCAAAAAGGTATTAAAACGTGGTATTTTTATATTCCAATAATTAGAACAGTTAGAATAATAAATATGACAACACAAGAAATTAATTTTACACAACAAACTTGGGAAGAAAAAAGAGCACGATATGATGTTCAAGTTTCTATGAAGTTTAAACCTATTAATCCAAAAGTAGCAGCTGAAACATGGATATCTATTAAGGATTTAAAAGGACAAATTAATAACAATATTCAATCTGCAGTTAGAGCTGTTACAAATAAACATGATGTAGAATATGTTATGATTCATAAATCTGAGGTAGATATAGCTATTAAAGAGAAACTTCAAGATGATCTTGAACAATGGGGGCTTAAACTATTAAATGTACAATTAGTAGATTTCCAAGATGCTAAAAACCATGAGACTGGTGTAATTATTAGTACAATTATTTCTGATATCTCCAAGAGAAGAGAAGTTGAAATTGAAACTGAAACAAGAGAACTAAATGCAGAAAAATATAAGCAAGCAAAAATTAAAGAAGCTGATGCAAACGAGGCATTTAGAACAAGAGAAATTGCAAGAGATAAAGTTATTAAAGAAAAAGAACAAGATTTAATTCAAGAAGTAGCTATAAGAGAACAGGAAGCTAAAACCGAAGAATATAAAGTTACACAAATTGAAACTATAAGACAAGCTGAAATTAATAAAGAACAAGCTATTGTTATAGCAGATCAGAAAAAAGAAGTTGCAATTGTTTTAGCTAAACAGGAAAAAGAAACAGAAGAAATCAATAAGGAACAAAAATTATTAGAAGGAGAGGGTGACCGTATGAAAGCTGAGGAACAAGCTAAAGCAGATGCAGCACCTATTAGAGAAACTGGTACAGCACAAGCTGAAATTATTAAGTTAAAAGGATTTGCAGATGCAGAAGTAAAAGATAAATTACAAGAAGCACTTAATAAATTTAAAGATGCAGCTATTAAAGCATTAACGGCAGAAATGATTGTTAACAAAGATGAAACTGTTGGCGTTGCATTAGCACAAGCAATTGAGAAATCCGACACTAAGATTTTTGCAGGAGGACAATCAGCAGAAGACGGATTTAAATTTAGTCAATTATTAAGTGCAACTAACTTTAATGATGCAGATGCAGGTAATGCTTTAGCTAATAGAATTGCAAAACCAAATGACTTAGGGTTTAAAGCATTAGGAGCCCAAGCAGCAAATGAGATTGCTAATAAAACAGAAGTTAAAAAAGTAAACGAAATTGGTAACAAACCAAAAGCAACAAGACAGAAAAAAAATAAGTATAGTACATATAATGAAGATGAAGATGCCCCTATAAGGTCATTTTAATTTTTTTTATTTTTTTATTATATACACATAAACAAAAGTAGTTAAAAGAAATTACAATGTAACTAAAAAGTCACGGAGTAATTAGAGAGGTGCCAAAGGTACTCGATAAATTACGAAGTAATTAGAGAGGTGCCGAGGTACTGGAGAGGTAAATAAAAATGAGTAATGCAACAATAAAAGTAAATTTAAAAAGTACAAAGTTAGAAACAGAACCTACTAAAAATTGGTTTATGAGAATTTTTAAAAAGGAAAAAACTATGGAAAAAGAAGTTGTAACACAATCACAGTTTCTTGAGAAGATCTATAATGTATTTAGTGAACTTGGATATAAAAATATTCAACAGTTAGAAATGAACGGTGTTAATATTTATGATGATACACATTATGAAGAAGATGACTTTAGAAAAGCTATTGAAAAAGCCTTAAACTCTGAACCCTTAGAAATTTATCATTTTGAAATTTATCTTGACAGTTCTACAAGTGAAGAAGATGAAAATGGTATAACCATAGATATTAATATGTATTCAAAGCATGAAGTAGGAGATTATCCTCTAACAATTTCTTTTGAGTCATTCGGAACAAATGATGAGGTTGAAAAAGAAGTATATGATATTATATTAAAACTTGAAGAAACTTTTGAAACAGAAAACATTGTAAAAGAACTTGAGTTAGATGATATAGAGGACGAAGATGAGGAAGACGACTCAGAAGATGAGGAAGACGAAGACGACTCAGAAGAAGATGAGGAAGACGAAGACGACTCAGAAGATGAGGAAGACGAAGACGAACCTGTTGTTGAAACTCCAGAAGAAAAACCTTCTGAGGATCCAGTAGTTAAACCTTCTGAGGATCCAGTAGTTGAACCTGTTGTTGAAACTCCAGAAGAAAAACCTTCTGAGGATCCAGTAGTTGAACCTTCTGAGGATCCAGTAGTTAAACCTTCTGAGGATCCAGTAGTTAAACCTTCTGAGGATCCAGTTGAAGAACCTGTTGTTGAAACTCCAGAAGAAAAACCTTCTGAGGATCCAGTAGTTGAACCTGCTAAACCAGTTGAAGCACCTAAAAAAGATATTTAATTATATCTTTTATTTTTTATTTTTTTATTAATATAACTTATAAATGAGTTACAAACACTCGGAGAAAAAACAAAATGATATCAACAGAACTATTCACTAATTACTATATGTTTATATTCGCAATCATACTTATATTAACAGAAGCAACATTTTTTTATTACATTAAACATTATCCTAAACCTAAAACACAATCATGGCCTACTTATGTATTATACACAAAAGTATTATCTATTGCAATTGCTATTATGATTATAATTATATTATGGGTATTAAAAATAATTGGAGAATGTATTATAGCGTTTTTCGCAGACAAACTTTTAATTGTAAGTATTATATTAGGATCTATTGCCGTAATAGCACTATACTTTTACTTTAACTATGTAGTTACTATTAGATTTGGTAGAGAGGAAAACGACGATGAGTATCTTAAACGAAAAGGATCTATAGCTATACAACACAAATTTAAAGTAGGAGATAAAGTTGAATGTATTAATAATAATCCAAAAGACTTTAAAGATAATGATGATAATGGTAGTTTAGAAGAGATTTATAAAAAAAATAAATATAATGTTTTAGGACTAGATAGAACATTTGATAAACATCCAGCTATTGTAGTTAGAAAACAAGGAGAACGAAATGCATCATATGATCACTGGTATGATGAAAGACGTTTTAAAGTGGTAAAATAAAAAATGGATGATATTAAAATACAACGAGAAAAAATACTCCAAGAAGAACGAGATATTAAAAAACAGCGTGGGTGGTTTACCCAAGCTTTTTCTTTTTTTCAAAAACCAACAATAAGAGAACAAGCAGAGGCAATTATAAAAAGAGATCAACATTTATATACTAAACATAAAGAATCACCTAAAATAGATAGAGATAATTATCATAGTTCTTATGATAAAACTCGTTTTGATAATAATGAAAGAGTTATTAATGTAGATATTGTTGATAGAGGTACTCTCGATAGAGGTATGCCAGATGATGCAATCGAAACTAAATTATCTGAAAAAGAAATATTACAATTAGAACTAAAAAATAAAATAAGAGAACTTACTATAACTATAGAAAAACAACTTTTACATGAAGAAGAAAAATTCTCATGTAAAAAACAAACTATTATGGAAACACTAAAACAAAAAGACTTTGGTTTAAGAGAAGATGATATTGAGGATATTCAAGAACTAAGAGAAGAATACCAAGAAACAGTTGAAGATATTAAAGAAGAACTTAATGAGGGTATAGAAGAATTAAGAGAAGAATATAATGATAGTATGGATGAACTAGATGATAAATATTCAGAAGCTGAGGAAGACTCAGATGATGAAGATTATGAAAGTACTTCAACTTATAGAAGTAGACATAGAAGTCCTTTTAATGGGTTTAATGCTATAAAAATTGCTTCGGCATTTATAACGTTTGGTGTAGGTCTTATTGTAATTACATGTTTATTAAACACTCCAGTACCTGTTATTAATAATGTAAACAATGCTACTATAACTACTATTGGAGAAATGTTTGAGTTTAGTGAGATATTTTTAATGACATTAATATTAATAGGTTTAATTCCTCTTGTATTTATATTTTTTCCAAATTATAGATAATTTTTTTTTTATTTTTCAACACATTTTTATAATGATATACATACAATTATTAATATAGTATTAAAATAATAAAACAGGATGTGTTATGTATGAAAGGAATTGTATTAGACGAAGAACATTTTAAAGAATTTATAAGTAGGATAAATGGAGCAGACAGACAAATGGCTACAATGATAAGAGATTCACCATTAGGTAAAAATAACGGTCAATTCTTTTTAGAAGAAAATGATGTTCAAGCTTGGACTACTATGTTGGTAGCAGCAACTGAATATTTACAAGAGAATGCTAATATGTTGGCGGAATAAAATAGTACAACGATGAAATTAATAATAATAACCTTAATACTAATATCTATTTTATTAGTTGGTTGTGGTGTTGAACATACTACATCATATGGAAAAATAATTAAAGCATGTAATGAACTTTGTATTTCTAAAGATATGACCTCAGGTTATACTACAAAAAGTAAAATTAGTTATACTTGCAGATGCGAACAAGTATTTATAATTAGTACTGAAGATAAAAGTGGTGAAGAAAATAAAAACAAAGAAGTTCAATGGGAAGATATTTAAGAAAATTGATACTGTAAACAGTTATGAAAAAGCTCTAGATATATTATCTAAAACTAAACATAAATATTATAGAATTGTAACTACACCTGTAACTAGGTTAGAATCTTATACACATTATTCGTATGAAATTTATATTTTTATTTAAGTAATACGTTAGTATTAATAAGTATTTTCATACGTATAAATCGCAATTTATATTAGAATAAACTAAACAAATATATTAGTTTTTTTATTAAAAATAAATATATAAAAAAGTATTAATACAAATAATATTATTAATATTCCTGCTATCATTTTAATAATTATCCTGTTAATTTATTTCAACACGGTTTCTTCTTCGTACTAAATCCAAAAACATACCGTATAACATTTTTATTCTCTACAACTTTCGTTCATTATAATTGTAAGATTAATTCCTAAAGCTGCAATAGCTCCTATCCATTCTTTAATAAAAATATAATATAACATTAATATAGCTAATATTATAATGAAAATAATAGGTATAATTTTTTGTTTATTCATACTATTATAATATTACTACTATATATATAATTATTGACTGCTGAAAATCCTACGACATTTCTTTTGTGTTCTTCGTTTAGATAATCTCTTTATCTTATTATTATATTTTCTAACATTTTCTCTATTGCACATCCAATAACTATATTTTTTCCTCTTTTTAGAATTATCAAACGGATTACGCCATCCATCTCTGTAATTTATCCAATCATTATAAAATGGTTGTGGTTCTAAACACTCTTTTATTTTATCCTTATGGTTCATAATAATTGTACTATGTGGTATAACCCACCCACTATGTCTTCTTTGTTTTGAGTTCATATAAATCCCCTCGATTTAACACTACTTTTTTATTACTATAATATACTATTAGTTTTATATTTCATGTACTTAGTTTCGCGTTTATATTAGAAGTTTTTACATTTTATAGTATTAATAATTAATAAATATAAAAAAATTGTTATTCTAAAGAAGTTAGTTTCTAATCCACTATTCTGTTGTTAAAATAATAGCTCCTATTAAAAATGTAAATCCACCCATTGCACTAATTATACTCCCTAAAAACCATACAGGTTCTTTAGGATACATGAACATATAAACACCTATACCTAAAAAAATAAATGATATAATATAACTAAAAATAATTAATAAATTCATTTTATTTATCATTTTATACTACATTTTATTTCTAATTATTTCATATGTTTTATCTACTAATTCTTTTAATGTAATTGGATCATCAAACCATACAGAATCACTAAAATCCTTTTGTTCAAATTCCCATATTTGCTTTTCTTCTGGAAAATAATTACGAATAGATATTCCATTATAATCTATTTTTATATTTGTTCCTTGATATATTTCTCCAGGGTCATATTCATTTGTTTTACTCATTTTTACACCTCATTTAATTACACACTTCGTTTAGTATCCCATGTTCCATGATCACACACTTCGTTTAGTATCCCATGTTCCATGATTACACACTTCGTTTAGTATCCCATGTTCCATGATTACACACTTCGTTTAGTATCCCATGTTCCATGATCACACACTTCGTTTAGTATCCCATGTTCCATGATCACACACTTCGTTTAGTATCCCATATATTAATATGTTCTCTTGGAGAAAATCTAAAACCATACTCAATACATTTATCAACAACTTCTAAAGAGTTGTTTAAAACATCTTCTCGAGTTATACCTTCTGGCATCAAATAAATAGGAAATGTTGGATATTTTTTATTTAAGTCTAATATCTCTTTTATATCATTTTCATTAGAATAAACAAATTTAAACACAGACTCTATTTCATATGAATATTTTCTTGAATCAGGAAATGACTCTAAAGCATCATGATTTATTCTTAATTTATTAAATCCTTTTAATTGATTACTTGAACTTAGTTTTACACTAATATTAAATAATTCTATATGAGATAATAATGCAGACTTAATAACTATTGTTCCGTTTGTTTCAATCTCAGCTGTATAAAAATCTTTCTTTTTAACTGACATAATTGATCTGTTTAATTTATACATAACATTAATTATAAAATCTTGAAACAAACATGGTTCTCCACCAGTCCAAACAATATTTTTAGATTTAAAAGATTTTATTTTATTATAAACTTCTAAAACTGTCATTTTAATTGCGTTATCTTTTTCCTTATAAACTGCATAAGGAGTATCACATTCAATACCTTTAAATTGACATCTTAAATTACAACCATAAAACCTAACAAAAATAGAAGGAACACCTAAGTTTTTACCTTCACATTGTATTGACTCAAAACATTCTACTATTGGAGCTTCTTCTATATTTATCACCTTTTATTTTTTATTTAATCTACTTTATATTAATAAAACATTTAATATATAAACATTTTGATTAATATAAGGCTTCATTAAATATTACATATTTATTCATTAAAAAATTAAATGGAAACACAACACCAAACGATAATAGTTTTGATACTACTGGATTAATACCAAACACTGCTGTTAATACATATAATACTAATGTTTTTAATCCTAAATATATTATTACTCCAATAATATATAATGCAAATTGTTTAACAATTCTATTTGATTTATCTTTAAAAGTAATTTTCTTATTTAAATTAAAATTTACAACTGACCCAATAATAGCTGATATTAAAGAAGCTAATAAATAATGTACATTAAAATAATATAATAATAAAAACAATCCATAATCAACAATAGTTGCTAGAAACCCAAAGAATCCATAATACATTAATTGCTTGCCCAAATTAAATATTTTCATATTAATCCAACCTGCTTACTACTTACCCAAAACTTCTCTGAATTAACATCCATAATAGCTAATTTACCATCATTACCTGCTCCACAATCCATACAAATTAAATTACAAAACTTTACTGGAGTGCAATGATTATTATCTCTCATAATACCTTGTGTAGTTGTATGACCAACAAATACTTTATCATACAATTTTACAAAATTTCCTTTTCTACACCACTCAATTAAATTCCTATCCCATAATAAACATTCTTTACTTTGACTTCTTATATTTGGAATTTTTGGATTTATTCCACCATGAACAAATAACATTTTATTTTCTATATAGAAAAATTTTGATTTGTTTAAAAATAGTTTATGAGTATATGGAATTTTTAAATCTCTTTCATCTATAATTGATTTTTCAGACATATTACTACCTTCTATAACTTCTGCTCCGTAAGACCTTAAAGTATTTGCTCCACCTTGTTGGAGCCATATTTCTTGTGCCCATCCACTTCTAATATGATTAAGAAACCATTCATCATGATTACCTAATAATAATACAACGTTTTTTATTTTTAATAATTCTTCAATTACCATATCAGTATTATATCCGCCATCGACAATATCACCTAGAATTATTAGTTTATCTTTTTCGTAATCAAATTCACTTTTTAATAAAACTTCTACTAGAGCCATGTGTCTACCGTGGATGTCGCCCAAAGTAAAGGTTTTCCCCATATGTTGTTTTGTAGATTTTCCCATTTATATTTACACTCCTATATAAATAATAATAAATAAGTATATAAATTTATTGATTATTCCGAATTTCTAATTATTTAGAATTAGGTTTAGACTAGTTTCATTTAGAATCCGGTTTATGTTTATATTGGTTTCCTTTTTTATAACCACATTCAACTTTAAATTCTATAAAATTTTGATAACATAATTTTTTTAAACTCATTGTAACTGAACCTCTAGAAATATCAGTTTTTTCAGCAATGATTTTTGAAGTCCACCATTTTTCTTTATTTTTTTTATATTTATCTTTTAAAAAATCATACACTTCCTGTTGTCCCACATATATCACCTATATAATATAAAAACAAATAAATATATAAACCTATTGAAAATAAAAAAGCTGTCGGGTTTAAAACCTATGGGTAGGGGGTGGGTCAAAAAATATTAAACCCGACGCTTTAATATGTTTAAATTTTTATTATATATAAATATTGTTATTTAATAAATTTTAAAAGCTATTTTATCTGCTACTAAATGAGTATAGTTTCCAATTAAACATAACACAGCTAATTCAATAGATACTATATAATATACACCAAATGATACACAAATACAAAATAACCAAGAATGAACTATACCTCTATGTTTAGTTATATATATAATAAATTGTCCCGTACATGCAAATAAAAGACCAAAAAACATAACGTTTTTATTATATAACCCTATTATAATTAATAATAATCCTGCTGTTACAGTCCATTCTCTTACTTTACCTGCTCGATGATCTATATCCATTAGCATAGGAGAAATAAATAATATAAATGTAAAATATAATAAATAGTAATATGTATTAATACTTGAATAATCCATAAAGAAATACCATTTATTAAATATTACCATTAATATAACAAATGGAACTTCAAACATTAAACCAAACTTTAGATGGTCCTTATAACTATCCACTCTTGTAACCACAAAAACTACAAATTACACCGTCATAACTATCTTTACCACAACGAGGACATATCATTCTTTCATCGCCACTGCTAATTTATGTTGATACATATGATGTTGTAAAATATTTTGAACCTTTAATGTTAAATTTGGTAAATAACTTCGTTCTATATTTAAATGTGTTAAATGATATTGTAAAGATTTTCTTTTATCAACCCTAGCTACAATTCCTTGTTTAGCTTTTTCTATATCATTATATGCAGATTGTTTATAATTATCTATTAGAGTCATACATATACCTTTTTATTATTTTTTAAATAATAAAATCCACCTTCTGGACCCTTATAAATTTTTCGTTTATATTTGTTTCTTAATAAAATATATCTTTTAGATTTAGCTTCAACTACTTTGTTCTTACAAAAAGTAAGTCGAACATCATTTTTATACGCATACTTTGGATTTTTACATGGAACAGGTATTTTAATCACCTACCTTGGCAATTTTCCGTCTCCAGTATGTCTTATTCTACTTTTTCCAGGAAGTCCAACTCTACTAGCTTTCCAGCCTTTTGCTTTTATTTTTTTATCTCTTTCAATATCATATTTACTATAAATTATTGTACCGCCTTTAGTAGTTCGTCTATAATAAACACCTTGTCCACGACCTTTCTTGTTTGGGTCTGTTCTAAAAAATCTTAGTGGGGTAACCATTTTATATTTCACCTTTTTTAAATTATGGGTAACATTAAGTTCTCTTTGGGTAACCAAAGGGTAACACTAACTTAAAATTAAAATTAAAATTAAAATTTAAATTCAATTTTAAATTTAAATTTTAGGTAAATAAATAGATTGGCGAAGTAATTTCTGTCGTTTCTTTTCTTCTCTGTCTTTTTTTGAGTTTTTATACCACCCACAAAAAGAATTATTACGAGAAGCCATGTAGTCACTGCATTCTCTTCTAATACCAACCATTTTTATTACCTCAAATTATTTTTTCTTTTTAACTACTTTTTTAACTGATTTTTTATCTTTAGATACTCTACCTGTAATTTTCCAAGCTTCATAAGTTTTAGTAGTTTTTCCAGGCTTTTTAGATTTATATGTTCCTACTATAAAATGTGTTCCGCCTCTTGTAACTTTCTTAAAATTTTTTTCAGGTATATCAACCCATTCTCTAGTTGCTACTGCATATATTTTCATTTTTCATCACCTCTAATAAAGTTTTCCAACCATAGGAGCTTTACCAATGTTAATATCCATTTTTCTTTTAATCATTATAGATGCTCTATCTTTAGTTGGAGCTATTGCTGAAAATTTATTAATTTTTCCTTTTACCCAAGCTTCAACCATAGGTTTATTCTCAAAAAACTTTTTAAGATATCTAATTGTATAACCTTTATAAGGTTCACTCATTAATTTTTGTGCGCTTATATTCATTTTATTTTACCTCTTTTAATCTTTTAATATATTTTTAACAACATCACCAGGAGTTTTTGATACTTTTTTACTATGTAAAGTTTCGCCACTTACTGCATAGACCATTCCTGAATTGTCTCTTTTTTCAGTAATCCCAAATTTTTTTAATCTGTTTTCAATTCTATCCATTATAATCACCTTTTATCCTCCTGTTAATTCTATATCAACATTTGGAGAAGTTCTTGTAGCATATTTTTGTAACATATTCATATCATTATAATCTTTAGCTGTTAATGGAGCATCTTGTATTATTGTAATTTTATATCCATTCCATCTTTGAATATCAACACCATCATCACTATAATGATTATTAAACTCAACATATATATTATTATTTCCTTTAATACTATAATTAACACTATTACCACGAACTGATTTATTATATTTCATAGATACAAAATTTATTAAAGATCTTCTTAACCTTTCATTTTGAATTTTACCTTGTCCTTCATAATCAGATATAGTAGGTGCTGCTTCTACTCCAGGACGTGTTGGAGAAACCCAAGATGGTGCTGCTTTTTTATAAAAACTACTTTGATAATCAGGCATAGGTTTTACCAGCTCCTACTGTTGTTTGTATTCCTGTAGCAGCTGCTGGCATACCTGGAATATTACCCATAGCGCCCATAGCTCCCATACCTGCCATACTACCAATTCCTAGAGCCATAGTGTCTTTAGCATCGCCCATTAATGATCCATTATTTTTACTTTTCTTTTTTCTAGCCATAATTATTTCACCTTTAAATTTCTTCAAACTTTAAAATACCCATCAGTATCTATTTATAATATAACTTTTCTTATTAGGTAGTATTTTATCTTTAATAATGTTTTTAACTACCTTAGTACAATAGTTGTTTTCTACTTCATCAGAAACATTAAATAATTCTTTTTGTTTCATTTTAAATAACCTACTTTTATTATTAATACCTGCTTTATGTACCTTAACCCATGCTAATTTTATGCTAGGTGCTTCAATATTCATAGACTTTAAGTCCTGAAAATATAAGGCATATTGCATTTTTAACACGTTTTAATTACACTATATAGTATTAAAATCCTTATCCTTTATATATATATTTTTATTTTTAACGTAGAAATCGTTATTCTTGCATTTCCATGTGATAATCTGCATTTTGTAATCCACTTTGCTTTAAATATCTCAATGTAGTTTTAGGATCTGCATGACTTAATAAACTTTGTAATCTATACAAATCCTTATGTTTTTCCCATGCTCTTCTAGCAAAACATCTTCTAAAATCGTGTGTTGCAAAATCTTTTTTATCTACTCCTGCTAGTTGTAAAGCTTGTTTAAGATCTGCCCAATACCATTGATAATTCATTGTAATCATTCTAGCTTCATTACTAAGATCCCCACCACGATTTCTCATAGTACCTTCTTGTAAAAAATAGTATCCATCTAAACATTCACTTTCTGTTACATAATCCATAATTACTTGTTGTGCAACTTCATCAAATATAAAAATTTTATTACTTTTTCTTCGTTTACCTACAATATTTAATTTAAGAACAGATTTATTTTTATATTCTTCTGGAACTATACCGTCATCTTTTAATCTTAAAACATCACCAGCACGAACACCAGTTAATGATTGTATAAGAGCTATAATTCTATGTTTTTTTCTTTCTAAATTGTTTATTACTTCAAAAATTTTTGTTTCTGTTAAATGTATTCGTTCACGTACAGTATCTTCTTTTACAGGAGGTTTAATTAATTGGTCTAAAATTTTAACCCTTACAGTAGTTTCTGTAATCTTAAAATTAATATACTGTTTAAGAACACTATAATAATGATTACATCTTTTTTTAATAGCAAATTTAATTATAAAATTATTATAATCATCAACTTTATCAATTTCTGGATTAGTTATTAAAAATCTTTCTAAAGAATGTATATATAAATAAACTGTACTTTCAGCTAAATTTTTCTTGTCCCTTAACCATTCTTCAAAAAAAGATATATCCATAGGATGAGGTTTCATTATTGTTCCTCCTCAGGTAAATCTCCTTCAAGTGATATTAAATTTTCTGGAGTTTCCTCATCATCTTCTTGATATTCTTCATCTTCTCTTTTAGGGCCATCTACAATCTCATCATATGCTTCATCTTTAACTACTTCTATTCTAGTACTTCCTAATCCAGCAAAGTCAATTTTATGTTTCTTACCTACAACAGCTCTTAACTCTTCCAATGTTAAACTATCTGCAACTTCTTTATATCTTTCTGTAGCAATTTCTAAGTCTGGTTTCTGTTTAAAGTCTGGTCTAATAAAATAATGGAAATACTGTAATGAATCTTTAACTAGAGACTCAAATGCTCCAATCTCTTCTATTATAATATAAATTTTTCTTTCTGTATAACCATTAATTTGACAAAACTCTATCATCTTATCTATAGTCTTTAAAACTATATCTGGTACATAAATTCCAGAATCTTTTGTTTCTAAATTTAATGTAGCTCTAACAGTTGGATTATATCTTAACAGCATTCTAATATTAATATAAATTTGTTTTAATATACCACGTACTTTCATTACACTTTGTAATTGATGGTATGTACGCATCTGAATACCTTCCATATCTAAAAGATAAAATAGAATTGCCATACGTTCATTATATAAAATAGACGAATGAGATTTAATTTCCTCAAAACTATTAAACTTAAATCCTGCTGATGGGGATGTGGGTGGGTTTGCCATAATTTTATCCTATTAATGTTTTTGGTGTTAGATTATTTTTTAATAAATTAATTATTTCTTTTTTACATTGTTCTTTTATACATTGTTCTTTTATACATTGTTCTTTTATACTATTATAATATGCTTCTAATACACATTTATTATATGTTATTTGTTTCATTTTATTTCCTTACATATTTGACTTATTAAAGTATTTATATCTTTTTTTAATTTTTTATCTTTTATTTCTTCTGTTTTACTATTTAATAAATAAACTAGTATAGCTAATCTTTCATTCTTTAAACTTTTTTCATCACATTTATGTCCTACTAGTTTTCCAATTTTATTATATTTCATTTATAACTCCTCTTTAAGGTAAAGTTAATTTCATTATTAATGTTCCCATTAGTATTGCTCCAAATATCATACAAAAAACTATTGCTACTGGCATAAAATCTACAGTTCTTCCAGACCGTAATCTCTCTGCTATTATCTTTTCTATTTTAGCATTTATGTTATGAGGTACTAAAGCAGTAATCATATTTTTCATAGTACCAAAATGTATAGTTGTTTTTAATGCTTCTACTTTTTCATCTGGCTCTAATGCATCATTTCCTACTGCCCATCTTAAATCTTTAAATCTTTCTTCATCATTAATAAAATTATAAAACTTATCTCCTATATCTTTTGACTTTACATGATCAAAATTTTCATTTTCTATACTAGCATCAAAAGGAATTAATATTGCTTTTGTTCTTTTATCAATGTATGTAGCTTTTTCATTAACTAAAAAATAACCATACTGTTTATCTTTAATCATTCCTTTATATGGTTTAACAGGTTTCCATTGACAACATTTGTTCTCTTCAAAAAATATTGCTATATTATACTTTCGCCACCAAGCTTTTAACTCTGCAGATGCATGTGATACCTTAAATATAATAACTATAAAAATTAAAAATATTGCACATAGTCCTATTAAAACATATGCTCCTATCATCCATACAAATAAGTTGGTTAATAAATTTCCTGCCATTTTATCCTGACACTCCTGGGAATGCTATTTTAATAAATATTCCACCTAATACTAATGCTCCTATTACTGCAACTCCATATAATAATGCTTGAGGTACATTAACTTTATTATAATTATCTAACCTAGCAGCAATAGTTTTTTCTATTTTAGAATCTATATTATGAGGTATCAAAGCATTCATCATAGTTTTTATTGCTCCAAAATAAACACTTGTTTTTAATGCTGTAATTGTTTCACTATCATCAACTAAATTTTTATAAATAGCATTTCTTAAAATATTCATTTTACTTTGATCTTTAACTATATATTGTAAATCATCAATTAATTTAGCTGCATGAACATTTATACTAGCTCCAAAAGAAGTATCAAAAGGTAATAATGCATTTTTAGTTTTTCTATCTATATATGACGCTCTGCCATTAATAATAAAAGCTCCATATTTTTTATCTTGAATAATACCAGCTTCTGTATCAACAGGTTTCCATTCACAATATCTATCTTCTCCAAAAAACAATGCAATTGGTTTTCCATTTAACCATGCTTTAAATTCTATTATAGCATGAGTTTTTTTTCCTAAAACAAACAACAAAATAAACATTAATAAAAAAACTATTAAACAGCCAATGCAAATTGTTATCCAAAAAAATATATTATTAGTTAATCCTACTATTATCTCCATCATTGTACACATTACCGCCTAATATGTTTTTTTACTGTCTTCGTCCAGATTTTTTATAAAATCTATCTCCGTCCAGATTTTTTATAAAATCTATCTCCGTCCAGATTTTTTATAAAATCTATCTCCGTCCAGATTTTTTATAAAATCTATCTCCGTCCAGATTTTTTATAAAATCTATCTCCGTCCTAACAATCGTTTAAAAAATCCTTCTTTAATCATACCACTATTTCCGTTTTCTGTAATTTGTCTGTTCTCCGAAAATGTTGAAGCTAATACTATACGTTCGTTCTTAACGTTTCCCCCTTTAACTCCAACAGATCTATCTAATTTTGTTTCAAAAGCATTTCTTAAAATGCCAAAAGTAAGTTCTTGTTCAAATGTAAAATCAAAATATGGCATTGAATTTAAATGATCAATTTTCATGATATCATGAGCTAACATTTTTTTCTGTTTTCTAGGTTCATCTAAAAATCCTAAAATATTATCTTTATGAAAAATAGGCCAATACTTTTTTTTAATATCTTCTGGTACTTCGTCATCGTTTAATAATTGTTCAGCCATATTACCGCCGTAATTTATAGGGGCATCTGGTAATTGAACATCATTATATCTTGGATCATTAAATGGATCCTGCATTTGGCCTTGCTCTTGTCCTTGTCCTTGAGGAGCCATTTCTCTTGAAGCTACTTCTTCTTCTGTTCCCATAACTTGACTTTTATTAAACATATCCATTTCTGGTGGAGCCATTTGTTGCTCCATACCCATTACTTGATTTTTATCTATTACAACATTATTTGTAAAATCTTGCATTATATACACTCTCCTAAAATAGATTCATAAGTTGATCCGTCCCAATCAAACCTTATACAACCACGAACATTTAAATTTCCCTGAATAGTAAAATTGCCAGTTATGTTAAAATCTCCTGTCATATTATCTCCTTCGTTCAACACATATAAATCATTTGTGGTGGTTATGTTCAAACTGAATACAGAACCAGTTAAATTTAAGCCATATCCTGCTGTATAAGTAGTATCAGTAATTGTACATAAATTAGAGGCTGCATTAATAATATTTGAACAATCTACATCTCCAATAAATTCATTACCTAAAACATTAAATATACCAACGTCTAAATCAGTATCAAAAGTATGTCCTGCATTTGCCCAATTTAAATTATTTAAACTATCATGGTTTGTTATTGCTGGACTTGCAGGAGCTGATGCAGAGGAAGTAGAACCTCTTATATCTATAAATTTTGTTCCACTACTTAATGTTTTAAATTCATCTGCTGCATTAACTTTTTTAGTAATTGTTCTTGCAACTGGAATAAATAATACTTTTAAAAATGGATTACTAGGAAATATGTTTACAGCATTTAGTCCATCGGCTTCTGCATCAGCTATATTTGAATATTGAGAACTTGGTTCATTTTGAATAACTGCCATTATTCTAGGAGGTCCAATATCATTATGTATTATTCCCCACACAACATTAAAATATTTATTATTACTAATAGTTCCACCATCAGCATATTCAGTAATTTCATCTAAAGTATTAAATTGAATATAATCTCCATTTTCTAAAACTAAAAATGACCCATTATTAGTTAAATCAGCCATTGTACCCATTGTATGACTATCTAATAAAACTGTCATTATCCCTGTTCCAATACTTATATTTACAGTATTAACATAGGGTTGGAATCCACTTTCATAAAAAGCACCTTCTTTAAAAAATCTAAGATAAGTTCCTCTTATAAATTCATCAATACTACTTCTCCCACTAATACTACCATATGTATTACCGGCAGCACCAAGAATTAATCTTGCAGAATTAGCATAATCAACAGTTGGTAAACCTGTACTTCTGGTAAGAGTTGGATTTACACTATTTTGCCATGTTATAGTATTAACTACAGGATTAATATTTGTACCTTCTACAACAGTAACACTATCATTAGTTTTATCTAAAATAGTTTCAACGTTAGAAAGTGTAATAACTATATTATCATTGTTATGTTCTATCATAGAAAGATTAGTACCTGAAAGACTTACATTCATTCTACTTAATTGTAAATTATTATATAATTCATCTTGAAGTGACATACTTCTAGTTAAAAAATGCCATTCTCCATCTGTATCTTTAAGCCAGAACTCATGTACAACTTGCATATCATCACTAACAATTAAATCTGCTCCAGTAGTTGTTGTATTACAATCAATTTTTAATTCTTCTCCAATTTCATTCATATAATCAATACAACTTGTTGCATTTGAAGTATTATGAAATCCTGCTATTTCATTCGCTATCATCATACTTCTAAGTAATACAGAAGCTTGACTACTTCCTCCACTTTGTAAAATAAAATGAGGTAAATTTTCTCCACTAGGACCTGTCTGATATATACCAAATACTGGCCCTGCAATATTAGAATTTATTTCAGTAACATTTTTTAAAGATGTTCCATCAATATGTACAGAAGCCTGAACCATTCTTAAATCTCCAGTCATAGTATCCCCAGATTCATTTACCCAATATTCATTAATAATATCAGAAGCATTAGTACTTTTATTTATAGTACTATTTGTTACATAACCAAAACTAATTATTGTTTCATTTAATAAAGTTTCATTAATATTTAAACTACCACTATCATTAATTATATAACCAGTTATTGGCCATTGTGTATTTGTATTTATAGCCTTAATTGTTTCATTTAATAAAGTTTCATTAAAACCAAATACAGTTGTTAATAATGTTAAGTAAGGACTATTCTCAGAATAAGTTGTATCAGTATCAACTATTGTACATAAATTACTTGTTGCTCCATCTATATTACTACATAAAACACTTTTATTCATTGTTAAATTTGTAATATATCCTACATCATTAGTAAAATTTATTAATGTTACATAATTAAAAAATCCAGGACTTAATACTATTTGCCACCAATCTTCTATAACTGTTCCATTTAATATATATCTTATTGTTGTTATATTTTCACTTACATTTAAATTTCCATTTATAACTATATCCCCATTAAACCCATTTGCATCAAATATAAATCCATCCTCAGATGATAATACACAATCTAATTGCTCTGAACAAGAAGAAGTAGACATATCATTACAAGTTGTAGCTGTACCTATACAAGATCCAAACCACCAATGACAACCTCTTTGACCAATACTTGTCCATAACCCACAACTTGATAATGTTAAAAACTTATCACAACTTCTTACAATACCTGAACAACTACTATTACCATGAACAATTAAACTTTCCATAATTTCTAAATTTGGTGCTGTTACATTATCTTCAAAAATTCCTTGACCTGAAAAAATACTATCTCCATCATCACATGACATACAATTTGTAGAAAAATTTCCATTACATAAAAAAGTATCATTTACAGTTAAATTATTTACAATAATATTATTAAAATTTTCTGTATAATATATTGTTTCATTTATTTTAGTTTCATTAAATAAAAATGTTGTTCCTGCTAAATATAAATATAACCCACCAGCTGTATAAGTTGTATCAGTATCAACTATTGTACATAAATTACTTGTTGCTCCATCTATATTACTACATAAAACACTTTTATTCATTGTTAAATTTGTTATGAAACCTATATCATTATTTAAAGAACTTGTAGTTATATCAGCAGGTGTATCTAAATCATCCCAAAAACTAGAACTATTAACATTTAAATTTGATTCATTACTTAACGGTATAAATAAAGCATTTACTAAACTTTTATTATAATATCTTAAATCTCCTGTAGTTGTGTTCCAAGATAAATCTCCAGAGGCATTTATAATCCATATATTATCTATAGACCAAATTGTATCCGTTATATTAATTGATATATTTCCTGTAGCTAAATCTATAATAGTTTGATTTAATTTACTTTCATTAATATCAAAAATACTTTCGTTTGTATAAATTAAATATGTACTATTTTGAACTAGATTACTATAATTAACTAATAGGGGTGGAGGTGGTGTTGCTCTAGGTAAAAAAACTCCCATAACCCCTGTAGATAAACCTACAAATAAAAATACAAACATAAATAATATTAACTTTCTCATAGTTTTTCTCTTAAATTTATTAATTTAAGGTCTTGCTCCTTTGAAAGGATTCTTACCAGCAAACTTACTACCGTATTTATCAAATATATCAAATAACATTAATACCATAGCTAATGAAAAAAATATAAAATTTAATCCCATTAAATAAGAATAACTATAAGATATTGTTACAGCTTCATATGCCCCTAAGGTAACATTAAGAACATATTGATTATATTCAATATTATAACTTGTAAACATTAATATTCCACTAAATATTAAAGTTAATGACCATAATATTTCTTGTTTAGTAAAGAAAGATGTAATAAATAATACTATTACAATGATTTCAAAAAATATATATAATTCTAATAACATTTTATTATCGCCCCATTCCTATGCTTTTTGATACCTGAGAATCTAAAATTCATGGCGTTAATAAATATAAGAACATGATATTATATAAATGTTGTGATTGAAAAATAAAAAAATAAATATCTTCAATTACTTGAAGATGTTAATCAAGCCAAATGCTGCTAAAACAATAATTCCTGCTGCTACTAATCCAAATCCTGCATAAACAGTTGTAGACACAGAAGCAACACCATCAAGATATCCAACATTACCACAAGTCAGAAATTCTGATGTGTTATCTGTTGTAGGACCACATCTAATTGATGTAGTATTACAGTATGTTGTATCACTTATGTTTTGTCCATAACATGAATTTGCATAGCTTGTTTGTGGAGTAGGCAAAGCATTATTAACTTGTGCAATTATAATATAACCAACCATTAAAACGATTCCTATACCAATTGCCCCTATTGCTATTTCTAAAAACATTCTTTTTCACCTATATAGTTACTTTGTAACCTTTATAGTTACTTTGTAACATTTATTTAAAAATAAATAAAAATTAGGTTTTAACCTAACTTAGTTTACTTAAAAATATTGATTAATCCAAATGCTGCTAATACAATTATACCAACTGCTACTAATCCAAATCCTGCAAATACTGTTGCTTGAGTTGAATCCATACCATCTAGTGTTGCATTGCTAAGTCCGTCAACAGGTAATGCTGCTCTAACTTGTGCGATTACTAAATAACCAACCATTAATACGATACCAATTCCAATTGCTCCAATAGCTATTTCCATAAACATTTCTTTTCACCTTTTATTTTATTTAAAGCCACTCTGTGGCCTACGTTATAGTCACTTTGTGACTGTTTTTATTATATTTGTTAAAATAAAAAAAATTATCTTCATTTACTTGAAGATATTGATTAATCCAAATGCTGCTAATACAATTATACCAACTGCAATTAATCCAAATCCTGCAAATACTGTTGCTTGAGTTGAATCCATCCCATCTAGTGTTGCATTACTAAGTCCAGAAACAGGTAATGCTGCTCTAACTTGTGCGATTACTAAATAACCAACCATTAATACGATACCAATTCCAATTGCTCCAATAGCTATTTCCATAAACATTTTCTTTTCACCTTTTATTTTATTTAATTTATGCCAAAAATATTGACATTAATCATCTATATAGAACTAAATTACCTTATCCTTTATATATATATTTTTACCTTTTTCAATACTACTAAGACATAGTTAAAATTATTTCCTTTACTAAAGCAAAGTTACTTCCTATTACTTAGATAAATATCAAAGTTTAAAGGGTTAAGTTTTTTAATTATAGTATACTTACCTATGTGCTCTAATTCCAGAATTTTTATATTCTTATTAATATTTTTAACAAGTTTTTCAATTTCCTTAGGTTTAATATCCTGTAAAACAATTTCCGGGGAGAAATGTAACATGTTAATCTTCTTATATATTTCTTTATTCCCCGTAAGTATTGCTCTCTTTTTTACCATTTTAATTACTAAAAAACCACATATACAATATACAGCCTAGTTCAAATACTAATAATATAAATATAGCCTTTAAACTTATTACTTCTACAAATGAGCTTATAGCATATAAACTTGCAAATAAGAATCCTGTAACCCATGTTAAAGTCATGTTTCTTGTTTTTAATGCTAACATAAATTGATATACAAAAAATAACAATGCAACAACCCATCCAGCAAATGCTAAATTATACATAGTAAAAGCTGCCCCTACTAAGTTTGCATCCATTAATTGCTCCCATCCATCTACTGATATGTTTTGTATTGCCATTTTTACTCAAATAAGTTTTTTCCGGTCCTGTTTTTATTGAAATAAATCCTTTCCTGTCCATAAATAAATTCCAGCGTAAATATATACTATACTCATTACTACATATAATATTCCTTTACCTGCTGTAGCTCCTATTCCAAATAAAAATGCATATAACCCAGGTAAATCTTCCATTATGTATGGGCCTAATATATTCTTTAGCATATTTATAAAGCCAAATAAATATTCCATTATAGTAGATAATATTTTATATACAAAACCTAAATTAATCATGTCTAAGACTCTATAAATTAGATTTCCTTTATCTTCCATAACACCTGATGGGTTTACTTCTCCTTCTAATGCTGATGTAAATGTATCATCATATATACTATCATAATTTAAGTTTCCTCTTAATAAAGAAGAATTATCATGATATTTATAAATTGGAATAGCGTCCATCATCATACCTGTCGCTATATTCATCATAATACTAAATGCCATTATTTTAAATGCTATGTTCATAGATTTTTCTCTCCGTCTCTTAACATTGATCCTATTGACATTAACATAGCTAAGGCTAATGCACTTGCACTTATTCCAAACCATCCAAACATTACAAATACTGCCGCTATACCTATACAAGCAATACTTACATAATTTCCTGTTTTTATAGTAGCCATTATAGCTAATACACTTAATAATAATGTGAAAATCCAATTCATCCAAACTGTTCCTAAAAAGTTAAACATTGGAACAATAATAGTTGTAATTTTTTGTATTAATGATGCAATACCATAAGTACCTGATACATGTTGTATTACCATTCTTGATGATATAGTTGAATTTTCATATGCTGACATATTTATTTGCCATTCAGCTTGTTGTATTCCATCTAATAATGTTGGAACCATTGTTAAATTTTGTAATAATGTTTCTCCACCTGAACCATATAATCCTTCATAAATTAATAATGACACGTTTCCAGTTTCATTTGCTTTATCTGTATAACTAGCTATAATAAATAAATCAGTTTGATTATCTGAAACTTCAACATTTAATTTACTCATAGTATAAAATACATCACTATTAAATCCTTCTGTTTCAGTTGTAATTTCTACATCATATAATCTTATAATTTTATCTCCAGTTTGTGTAGCAATATATAAACCCATATTTCTTGTAGGTTGATTACTACTTGTTATAGTAATAAAATATTCATGATTCTCAATTAAATAAGTTCCAATCTTATTTTCAATATCTACATTATCTGCAGTAATTTGTACAGCTGAATCTTCAATATTTTTAGTGACATATATACTAACATCATCATAATCAGATAATAAATCATCTATTATAATAGCATTAAATACATCTTGTGTAGTTAATTTATCTATTAAATATATATTTGTATTATTAAATAAATTTGCTTGTGGTAATATATATGTTCTATAATAACTTACTAATTCATATTCAAGAGTAAATCTAAATTTAGTATAGTTACAAGTTATTAGAATAATAGGCGATGAAGTATTAATAACTGTTGTTATAGTTTCGTTAGGGCATATTAAAATAAATGTAGTTCTATTAGTTCCACCAATATCAAATATTTCTAATGTTTTTTCATCATACAAAGTTATATTTAATAAGTGAAACATATCTACATATATTGTAATTTCATCTTGTAATGAAACATTAAATGATCCATTAATATAATCTGATATTCCTATTCTTGATAAATTAAATAAATAATAAGATGCATTTAATGGATAACTTGTAATTGTTAAATTTCCAATGTCTTGTGATCTTGTATCACTTGTATTTGTATTTAATACAGTTGAATTTATTTCATCTAAATAAGTTCCTGTAACAACACTTCGTGCTATAATATGTACTAATGTTTCTGATGTATTATATAATTGGTAATCTGTAACATTAGATATATTTACTGTATATGTTTTATTTAAGTATCTTGGTTCATTACTATAAAATTCCATACTATATGTTCCATTTGATAAGTTTGCAATTAATCCGTTGTCTGTTGGAAATTCCCAAAATACTCCTTCTTCGTAAGCAGAATGACCAGTATCAGTTCTTAAAACTATCCAATCAGTAGTATTATAACACATCCAATTTACAACATTACGAGTTCCATATGCCCAAATTCTTAAAAATATATAATCATCATAAGCATTATAACACCTGTCTATAATATTTACTGTATTTTCACTTCTTGCGCCTGCTTTAGTTCTCCATACAGCACCTGTAGTATTTATAGGTTTAGTATAATTAACATAAATATTACTACCTGCAGCAAATACAGTATATCCTCCAGTACTATAATTACCATCAATAACTAACTCTCCGTTATTATAAGAAAGAATATTACTATAACTTCCATTTGCTGGATTATTACATTCATTATTTTTGTTTGCAAATTCCTGATAACAATATGTATTATTAAAACTTATAGTTCCATTAAATCCTGGATATGAATTTATAGTTGTTACATCAACCCAATAATTATTAAATGTATTTCCATCGTAAGCATTTAATGTTGATGTGTTTAATGTTCCTCCAATATAAAACATATATGAAAGATTATTTTGATTTGTTCCACCTATAGATCTAAAATTAAACTTATCTAATCCATGTTCTATAGTAAGTTGATCATAATTATTAACATTATCTCTTGATACTTTTTTCTTAATCTTTTTTATTTGTTTCTCTGTTCTAAATTTTGTTTCTTTTTTATTTATATTATTTTTTTGAACCTGGCCATTTTTACCTATAGTGTTTTTCTTAGGCTCAACTTCTTCATACTCAACATTAACAAACATTTCTTCTTCTATAAAACCCTTACCGTCTTTCCATTCAACTTCATTTGAAGGAACTTCTGCGCTAATTTTAATTTGATACTCATAGTCTGAAATTCTTAAAACTTCATATGATCTGTCTTTAATATGCTTTAATGGCATTCCTTCTTCAAAGAAATCAATCCAGTTACCTGCTCCTACTTCTTCATTCCAAATAACAAAATGTCCTGCATCTCCACTTTCTGTTCTATAATAAATTTTATTATTTGCTTTTATAATAAATGTGTTCTCTAATTTTTTATTATAAAACTCAAAATTAAATTTATATCTATCTTTATCTTTTTGTGTTCCTACATTTTTAAACATTAATGGAGTTTCAGTATTTATAACATCAATAACATTATTATTTTCTGTAAAATATCTTATTCCATTTTCTAATATTTCATATTGATAATCTGGAATTAAATTTGCAGTGTGATCATCTGTTGCACTAATATTAATTTGACATTTTTGTGGTATCATTTGATGAAAATTAATTATTTCATTTAATGTAAATGAACTTCCATTATAATCTAATTGTTGAAACTCATATATAGTTCCGTTTGTATCACAAGTTACATTAACCTCTGCTTGAAATAAATTATAATCGGTAAATGTAATATCTAAACTTCCGTTATATAAATAACTACTAATAATAGTTTGATTATCCGTACTAAAAAAGTTACCACTATTAATAGTAATATTAGGTGCTGTATTATCTTTTACTTCAAACCATTGTATTGCACTTACATTTACATTATTAAATGAATCATTACACCATACACTCCAACTTATATTATTATTTGTTGAATTACTATATGATTGTATTTCATAAGTCATATTCAAAGTATACATATAAGGTGTTTCTATAATATATGTTGATTTATTTTGCCATACTCCATTATCATTCATTTGTAATTTACAAACAGATATGTTTACCCAATCATAAACTATTACACTTAATGAAATATTATCATCTATCTCTGGGAAAATAGAAGTTGAATCATCTGTGTAATTTGTATATGTAGGACCATTAATATCATATGTATAATTATATAATCCAGTTGTTACAGGCCAATATTCAAACCCATTTCCAATACAACTTAAATACCAAGTATAAACTCCTCCTTGTGGGAAAGTATAATTAACAGTTCCATCTTGTCGACTTAATGAACTATTACTATTAACTAAAACATCATCTACATATAATGAACAATTGATTCCTTGATTATCATCTGTAACATTAAAATTAATTATTAATGTTTCATTTGATATTGTTAAATTTCCTGGACTATTAATAGTTAAATTTTCTAATGGATACATACTTCTAACAGTAGCGTTCTCTGTTATATTATAATATCCTGTAACATCTACATTACAAATCCAATGAGTATAATTTGAATGTGGTTGTGGAATTGATCCTGTTCCTACTTCTGTTCTATATAATGTATTGTTTAAAACATTTGTATAAGTATAATCATAATCTCCTGTATTTTCCCAATATGTTCTATTATCATAAGCTTCAACTTCATAATAAACTGCTTTATCACATGAGTCTCCACTACAAGTATAATCCCATGAACTTGTTCCGCTACCATAAGGAGTTACACCAGCATAAACAGCAAACGAATTAAAATCACCATCATGTATTCTAGTTCTATCTCCACTAAAGCTATATACTGTTCCACTTACTCCTGCTGTAGTTTCAGTACTTCCAATAGTTTCCCAGGTAGTTCCATTATAACATTGTGTATAAGATGTTCCATCTGCATTTCCTATACCATGTCTTTTCATATATGAATAGGCTCTAACTTGAACTTCTGTTTGATCTCTACAACCATTTGGTAAAACAATTTCGTATGTTGATAGTTGACCGTGTTTAACTAATAATGTATTAGCATGTGTATAATTAAAATATGCATAAAATGGTTCAAACCATACTGTAGGACTAACTAACTCAGTTGATAAGTTTGTACTATTATACCAACTTACAGTAACATCAAATTCTGGAAAATCCTCAGTCACATTAAATGTACAATCAATAGTATCATTCCATCTTGGATAAATTGTTTCTTCTATTACATTTACATACGAAATATTTTGTTCGTAAAAACCTGTAATAGTTGATGCTCCTCCAATAGAACAATCAAAAGCTTGTGTTTGAATTTTTGTTCTAAAATTATTATTACTATCAATATAATGTATATAATTAAATGTTTTATTAACATACATTGTTTGTGGAGCTGCTAATATTCCAGTATCATCAATTAAGTCCCAATCAACACTATCATAATTCCAAAAATAAGTTTCAACTCTTCCCCAATTAAAATTATAAGGAGCAAAATGTCCACATCCGTCTTCTTCCATAATTACAAAACTTTTTGAATAATAATTTAATGTTTGATTTATAAAATTATTAGGATTTAATGTTTGATTTTCATATAAATCATAAGTACAGTTGTAATAATTTCCTGCTCCGCCTG
>Ga0307928_10000322_pt1 | contig 36044 bp, 68 predicted proteins | sample AceLakmetagen232_FD_201815 | JGI IMG/M metagenome (GOLD analysis project Ga0307928, IMG submission 201815) | Saline water microbial communities from Ace Lake, Antarctica - #232 | ecosystem: Environmental > Aquatic > Non-marine Saline and Alkaline > Saline | place: Antarctica: Ace Lake... | reverse complement strand
AAATAATTATCTCTTAGTAGTAGGTGATAATTATGAAAAACGAATACAAACACTTCAATCCAAAGAAGTACAACTTAGATGTAAAAATAGCAACAGTAAGAACTGGAAGTCATTGCAAGTTCAATATAAATTACCATATAATTTGGATTCCAAAGTATCGGAGAAAAGTCTTAACTGGAAAGGTGGTATCTGTGCTTAAAGATATTATTCAGGGACAGTGTGAAGACCTTGATTTGGATATGTTAGCTGTGGAAGTAATGCCTGACCACATACATTTATTTGTTGGTGCGAAGCCTAAGCACACTCCTTTTAAGATTGTTAAACAGTTGAAAGGAAATACAAGTATTCAGCTAAGAAGATGTTTCAAACACTTACCTTATTTACTCTGGAGTTATGGAAAACGGTTTCCTAACTTATGGGCTAAAGGTTACTATTGTGGAAGTGCAGGTCACGTTTCACAAGAAGCAGTTAAGAGATATATTCAAGAGCAAGAAGGTAAGGATGTGTTTGAGTATAGTGTCTTTGGAAGTCCTAATCAGAAGATAGGGAACTTTACAAGTCAGTTAAAACTTGAGAGGTGGTCTGCTTAAAGATTCGCCACATTGTTTCATTTGGTGCAGGAGTAAATACAGGTGCTATGCTTACAATATTACGATTAAAAAAGATTCCTATTGATGAATGTATTTATGCAGATACTAAAACAAACTGGGATTCTGAATATAAATGGATTAAAAACGAAGCAAAACCTTACCTTGAAAAAGAAGGTATAAAATTTACTATTGTTACTGCCCAAATGGAAACTTCAGAAGGAAAAGGGAGTCTTTATGGTTTCTGTATGGATAGAAAAATTATACCTCCTGCATCAAGAAGAGAATGCACAGATAAATTCAAAATTACACCAATCATGAAATATATTAAAAAAACTTATCCTGATGATTTATGTTTTATGTATATTGGTTTTGATGCTGATGAACCAATAAGAGCAAAAAAACTTCTTGATTGGAAAGAAAAAAACAAAAAGACAGGAAGGGATAATTTTAAACGACTTCCATATATTCCAGTTTACCCTCTTTTACAATACAACATAGGAAGAGAACGATGTAAAGAACTCATTAAGGCACTTGGTCTAAGAGTTCCTGAAAAATCAAGATGTTATATTTGCCCATTTATGAAAGAAGAAGGTTTCAAAGAACTCCATAAAAACGAACCTCATAATTACGATAAAGCTATGATTCTTGAAGAAAATAATTCAAGATTTACAGATTCTTCCTGTAAAACTCCTTGGTGTTTATTAGCTAATAGAAAAAAACAACTAAGGAAGTTAAAAGATAAATTTAAATCACAAACGAGATTAGTTCAGTTTTTACCGATTCCACATTTGATGTTAGAATATAAACTACACAAACCAGAGGTTAACCAATGTGACCTCTCGCAGAACAACTTAAAGGAGGACGGCATTCCTCCCAGCACTGAAGTGACTGGGTATCCTGCCTAAAATAATATGAGACAAATTAAATTTAGAGCATGGGATGAACAAACAGAAACCATGTATGATGAAACATCTATTGAAGAAGAAGGAATAAACTCATTTCTTAGTTATGGAAAATTAGTAGTATCTGTTAATACTCCTGATTTTACTGAACTTGAAATTATGCAGTTCACAGGATTATTAGATAAGAACGGTAAAGAAATCTACGAAGGAGATATTCTGAAATGTTCAACACGTTACAATAAAGTAGATATACAAAAAGTTGGTTATGTTAAATTTGAATCAGCTGCTTTCATATTTGCGTGCGATGAAGTTGAAGACAGTTACATGACATTTATAGAATTGCATGGTGATTGGGATATAACTATTGTTGGTAACATTCACAAAGACAAACACTTACTGGAGGATTAAAGTGGTTCAAGAAACTAGCAAGATAACTTACAGAGAAATAAACCAAGAAGGTCTCATTAGCGATGGACAAAGGAAAGTCTACGAAGCATTACTACACAGCCTGAACGGATTAACCGATTCAGAAATAATGACATTCCTAGGATACGCTGATCCAAACATTGTTCGCCCTAGAAGAAAAGAACTATTCGATTATGGCTTAGTCATTGAGAAAGAAAAAAGACCTTGCTCTATAACTGGAAGAAGCTGTATTGTCTGGGTTGTATCTAACGAAACAACTAGAGATAAGTTTGTTCGAGAAAAAGTCGTGTGTTGTCCTTTGTGTAAGGGAACTGGTAAAGTCAATCAATCGGAGACAGGTTTCTAAAATGGAAGAAGATAGAGACACTTGGAGAACACCAAAAGATTTATTTCAAGAACTTAACAAACAATATGAGTTTAATTTTGATTGTTGCGCATCAATAGACAATACTAAAACTTATTACTATGCTTCTCAATTCGAAGGAGTAAAAAAAGAAGATATATCTTTTAGAACTTGTTGGATGAATCCACCTTTCAGCAAAGCAAAAGCAATGGCAGAACAATGGGGTAAAGATGTTTGAACACTGGGTTATCAAATGTCCTTACTGCGGCACATGGGTAGTTCAACAGCTTAATATTTACAAGTCTTTCAAAGATATGGTTTTCAAATGCAAAAGAGAAAGCTGCAACAGATCAAGAAAGGCACATTATATACATCAGAAGTTCGCAGGACTAATGTTCGAAAGACAAGGTCCTTTCAATGGAATACAAGCAAGTGTTGTTTGTAGGGAGCTTAATGGTTTCAACAAAGAAGTTGGTTTCGGAATTTATAGATAATTTTCTTTTTACTGGAAGGACGGTGGTACGTTAGTCATTTACCTCAATATTTGTTTTCTGCTGCTGTTCCTTCCTACTATTTTTTTTAAGAACATTTATATATGTCAAGTGTTATTTTTTGTCCAGTGAACAGAAAACTAATCAACGCACAGATAAACGAACACTGTAAGCCTCTAAGTAAGAAAGCTTTCAACCATGTTGCAGTGCATCATCAAAATACGCTAGAGCATGAAAGAGCTAAATTAGAAGTAGGCTATTACTTAAGAACTAAGGGATACAATTTTTTATCTGAAGCTGAATTAAAGAACGGCTGCAGACCTGATATCTTAGTCTTAGGAAGTGGTGATGTTTTTGCTATTGAAGTCTTGCACACAGAAAGCGAGGAACAGTTCAGTAAGAAAAATGCTTCATACGGTTTTAAGGTTTATCCCGTTCATACAAGTGGAGATATTATTTCTCAATTAAATAAAATTTTATAGGTAACTAAAATGGTAGAAGATAAAACAATGGAAAATAAAGCTGTTCCTAGTGAACCAGCAGTTGAAAAAGATAATGTAGAAGCTAAAGATCAAAGAAAAAGTTTCATTAATGAAAAAGCAATGAAGGCAGAAGTAAATGCTTTATTCAAACACTTCCAATCAAGAAACCTCACTAGCTTAGAAGCTACAATTGTTTGCCAAGAAATGCAAACTGGTTTAATGAGCGGTCAGATAGGTCACGAAGTAATGAGCAGAATATCTAAACAACCTGTTAAGTAAAATGATTATCGATATAAAAATTAAAGGATTGCCAATGAAACCAATTAATGATTTCAGGCACTTCCAACAGAAACTAAAAACTATCAGCGACGATAAACTAACAAAGCTAAAGAACAACATTATAAAAAACGGAATAATAATGCCAATCTTTACTTGGAAGGACAATATTATCGACGGACACCACAGAGTTAAAGTTTTCAAAGAATTACTCAACGAAGGATATATGTTCTCTGGTCAAGAAAAACAAGTTGATCAACAAATTCCTTATGTAGAGATAATTGCAGAAGACGAAAAGAAAGCTGCAGAGTATGTTCTAAGTTATTCTTCAGAGTATGCTAAGATTAACAAAAAAGGATTAACTGAGTATCTTCATTACTTCGAGCTAAATACTATCGATCTTGTTCAGAACATTACAATTGATCTAGAACCCGTCGCATTACATGTTGAACCTCTAAGTGATTTATCTGATGCTGGACCTGAGGAAGTAAAGCAATTAGGAAGCATAGTTATTACTTGCCCTAAGTGCAGTCACGAGTTCAAAAGGGGAAAGGAATGAAGAGAACCAGAGTTCAAGCCGAGAAGGATAGAGATATTATTTTGTCCTTAATTAAGGCTAAAACTTATACTTCTGGCGAGCTATATAATAAAATGCTTTCTAAAGGATATGCTCATAGTTCAAGGACTTTATTCCGAGAAGTAAATATTTTAGAGAGTGAGGGTTTAGTTTCTGTTGAGAAGGTCGCTAAGGGCCGCAATGGAGCTACACGTTTAATACAGGTAAAATAATATGGCTAGAAAATTCACAGCACAACAAACAACCGTTATCAGAGACTTAACAAGCATCATGCGTAAGATGGACGCTACCAGTTTGAAAATAGACCAAGGAGATTTATTGGACGATCAAGACGTAGAGGTTAAAATCACTTTCGATCGTAACGGCAAGAGATATATTTTCAAGTGTTCTAATTACAAGAACAAACTCGATAACCTACGAGCAGCCCAATTAACAATCAGCTATTTATACAGAGCATTAGAAGCTTACGGCGTAGAGAGTTCAGAAGAAGGATTATCTAATGATATCTTCGATAACTTCTTATTAGGTTTCGAGGCTACCCCTGATGATAGTGTTCTTAAACTAACCGCAGGTGACCAGTGGTATGAGATATTGAACGTAAGGCCTCAGGCTACTCCTAAGGAAGTCAAGAACGCCTATAGAGGTCTTTGTAAGATTTATCATCCTGACAACGGAGGATCTAAGGAAGCTTTCCAAAGGCTATGCGTTGCTTACGAAGAGGGACTGAGAACATGACACTTAAAGGAGAGTTTACACCTAGAGAGAAAATACCTTTCACTAGGGAAAGCTGGGAAGCCTATAAGAAATATCAAGATTCTATTCCAGGAAGAGAGGGAGTTATGCATGATATGTATTGGTACACTTTTACTGATTACATGGACTTCTGTTTCAGAGAAGAGGATTGAATGGTTAAACAAGCTAGAGTAAAAACAAAAACAAACAAGAAGGCCCTAGCGAAAGCAAAAAAAACAGCAGAAAGCATAGACAGAAGATCAACCAAAAGAAAACTCTGCAACAAATACAAGAAACCATACGACATATTCATAGCATACGCAGACCAAGTAGGAGCAATAAACATCAACACAAGAGACTACGCAGACAAAGCGGACATACCTTACCAAAGAATAGCTGAGTGGCGACAATGGTACATAGAAGACTACGGTCTAGACGTCAAAACCCTAGGTAACGAGATAGCAAGCCAAGGATACGCTGTTCTTAAGCGCTTAGCAGCCCTCTCGATGAACGCTAACCCTAAGATAAGTTTATTAGGTTCCAAGGCCTTTATGGACTGTTCTGAGCGTTACGTTAGCATTATCGAAAGGTTTGGTTTCAAGGCTCCCACTCAGTCTCACGATCAGGGCGTATTCAACTTAGTTGTTAATAGTGACATTTCTGAGTATCCTATTATTGATTATCCTAAGGCTGAGATTACAGAGGAATAAAATGAGTGAAGAAAATCACAAAACTAAAGATCAAATAAGAAGTTATACTAGATACAAATTAAAAAAACATTTACCTAGAAGATGTGAATTGTGTGGTGTTTTTGAAAATAACTTAATTATACATCATAAAAAATACTGTTACCCTCCTAAATTAGAAGATTGTTTAGTTTTATGCAGGAAATGTCATGGAAAAGTTCATTCTCAAGATGAAATAAACGAAAAAAGAAAAAATGGAAATTATTATGAAGATCAGTTCTTTGAAAAAGCTAGTTTGTTTTTAAATATTTAACAATAATTATTCTTTTAGTAACTTATATGTAGTGAGCAAGATTTATATATTAAATAACTTTAGAAAAAGGTACGGTGTGTCTATACACACCGTCTATACAAAAACATTTCCTATGAAGGAAGGGTACTAAAAAATCAATTAATAAACATTGAGTATCTTTTCTATATAAAGCTGTCGATTTGACCTATTTTGAACGCTTTTTAAGAAACCTTTTTTAGAAACCTTTTAGAGCTTCTGTAAGCTTTAAGGAAGACACACACAACGTTTTTGGTTTTGTATAGACAGGCTGTATAGACAGAGGTAAACAAAATGTCAAGGATGAAAGATTGTGATAACAGAAAGAAAAGAAAAAAAGGAGTAATTCTAAAACCATTAGCATACATTGCACTAAGTGATCACCGAGAGGAATTTCCTAAGTTCGATCTATCTGCATGGGTAAGCAATAAAATCATTGAAGAGTTCGGTGTGAACAAAAAACAGTACGCTCTAATGAAGATACATAAACTAGAAGAAGAAAGAGATTTTGCCATGGCTAAGTTCCAACGACAAATAACTTTAGCTGCTGAAGAGTTCAAATCTATCAAGGACGAAGAGGATAAAGTTTTAGTCCCTGTTCAGGTGTTGTAAAGATTTATATATATCACTGGACAACAAATAGTGTGAAAAGAAAATGACTAAATACTTACTATGTAATAAAAAAGGAGAGAACCAAGGAAGCCTAGAATTAGAACAAGAAGGCAGACCTATGAAAAGAACAAAGATACATTTAGTATCTAAGAACGGACTAAATTCTAAATTCGAGACTGCTCTGAAGAAGTTTTTCCAAGAACAAGGACTGCATATTGTTAGTGAATTATCTAGCTTTACTCGAGGAAAGAATAAGAACAAGGTCACTAAGAACAAAAGGTTTCCTATTTTTGCTAAGAGAAGAAATTGCAATCAGGAAGTGGTTTTGGTTCGTTTGGAAAATGGAGAATAAAGCTTTCAAGATTGCCGGCATAAAGAACCTTATGAGGAAAAACTATCAGGTTAACCCTGGAGTTATTGATCTAGAGGCTTTGGTTGATGATTCTATCAGTATGAGTGAGAATCCAGAACTAATAAAACAAGCTCTCGGTGGAGAAGAATGAATAAAGAAAAGGATTTTATGCTAAAAACAAGACATGATAAATGAATTAAAACATCAGGCTGATAAATTGAAGACTGCTCGTAGTGTTATATTAGGAATCATCAAGAAATTAGAAAAAGAGGAGAGCTAAAATGAGTTTTACATACGGAAAAGAAGAACAATCGAACATAGATGAAATAGTAAAAGACCATGAAGTAACTCCTGGTCAAGCGCAGATACAATATATAAAAATAGCTAATGATTTCATGCAGAATAATCCTAGCTATAATTCTGAAAGCACTTGTTTGCTGAAAGAAGATTTCAAAAAAGTAATTTATATCTTAGATGTTCATTACGATAATGAGGTGTAAATATGGACTACGATTACGATCAAGATATTTATGAATGGGAATTTGTTAATGGAACGGATCCTTACAAAAGAAAAGTTATTGCTCAGGCTAAGAACTGCAGCTTAACGAGGAAAAAGAAATGAAAACAATAAGAAGAACTAGAGATCACAACAGAACAGGAAACCACAGTTGCACAGTAAAAAGAAACTGCCCTCATTGCTGACACACAAAGGCACACGAAGATAAGCCTAAGATTTGCAGCCGGTGCGGAAAAGAAAATAAAGGTTTTGTTACAAAGCTTAATAAACACAAGAAGCAGATTACAGTTCCTGTGGTATGATTATCACCCCTTTAATTATTTAGTCTTGGCCGAGGAGTTTAATTTTTCTCTCCTTCATTGAGAGTCTGGTCCGCTCGAGAGCCGATAAGGACCTATCATGTCTGAACGAAGTTGAGGGAAAGCTATCGCCTGCAATTAAGGGTTAAATTCCTTCTCAGACCACCAAAAAGGATAGCATTTTATTTTTATGAGGAGATGGTTTAATGGCTATGATGTAGGGAAGGCCTTCAATAAAATACAACTCCTACGATGCAGGTTCGAATCCTGCTCTCCTCGCTTTATAATAAAAGAGGAATATAAAATGGAACTAAAAATAAACATAGAAAACAAAAAAGACATAGTACTTCTAATAACAGCAATAAACACGATCCAAAGCATGGCGATAAGTCGAGACGTAGAAAGAGTCTACAAAGCAAAGAACACTGCTGTTGAATCAATGGTTCACGATTGGAGCATGGAAACTCAAGAAGAATGGTACGGTCTTCAGAAAATGAAAGCTCAATTAGAAACTCAACTAAACAATTAATATGGCTCAATTAACTATGTGGATTTGCACGTGCGGAAAAGCTAATAACTTTTGGATTCGCATTCAGCAAACACCCAACAGGAACAGTAATGCACATCTGGTCTAAAACAGTATCTCATCCTTGGTCTTTATGTAACAGCTATCACCGATCAGGATTAAAGAACGCAATAGATATAAACAAAAAACACATTGATTATATATGCAAGACGTGTATTAAACATTTATTTCCAAAAATAAAAAACAACTCTAGATACAAGAAACTAAGAATATGAAAGACGTAAACTTCACACCGGCAAGCAAACAACAAGACGACTTCATAAAAAGCACAAAGAGATTCATTTTATTCAGCGGAGCTGTAGCTGCAGGTAAAAGTTTCTGTGGTTGCATGAAGGGATTCTTAATGGGATACATGTACCCAGGCAACAGAGGTTTGATTTGCAGAAAAGAAGCAAGCACAATCAAAGGAAGTACACTACAAACTCTTCTATCAATAATACCTGAAGAATTAATAATCAGTTTCAACAAATCAGACGGTGTTCTAATTCACAAAACAAGAATACCAGGAATAACAAGCACTATTCAATTCAGCGGTTTGGATAAAAAAGCTAACGGAGAATACCCTACAAAGATTGGGAGTACAGAATACGGCTGGATATTTGTAGATGAGATCACTGAAATAGATAAGGGAGATTTCGACATGCTTGGGACTCGTTTGAGATGGAAGATTGATTTCTTAACAGAAGAACAAAACGATTTAATACCTAGGCAGATGTTCGGAGCAACTAACCCTGACGGACCGCACCATCATCTTTACAAATTCTTCTTTGTTGATCCTGAATTAAATCCTTCTCTAAAAAAAGAAAGAGATGTTTTCTTAGGAACTCCTTACGATAATAGAAAGAATTTACCTAAGGGATACATCGAGGGCTTGGAAGAAAACCTTACTGGTTTATTCAGAGACAGGCTTCTTCTTGGTAAGTGGGTTCAGGCTGAAGGAGTAATTTACAAAGACTTAGATAGTAAGAACATTGTTCCTAAGAGTACTTTTTTAGATCCTAAATTTTATAGGAGCATTGTTGCTGGAGCAGACAGTAACTTTCCATTACCTAGGTCATGTGTGGTTCTAGGAGTATGCGGTGATGGTCATAGAGAGTTGTTCGCAGAGTTCTACAAAAAATCAGCATCAGTTGAAGATCTTAGAGATTGGCTAGAAGCTTTGTCAATAAAAATACATAAAAGAATTATTGTTTATCACGATCCATCAGATCCTCAGAGTATAGATAAGTTGAGTCGATCCAAATACCTTACTTGTTTGAAGGCTAAGAATCCTGTAGTTCCTGGAATAAGTGCTGTAAGTGGTTTGATTACTAAGAATCAATTATTGATTGGTGATCACTGTGTTCATACTCTCAAAGAGCTTAATTCTTATCGTTGGCTTAAGGGAAAAGAAGGTGAGCGTCCTGTCAAGGAAGATGATCATTTGATGGATGCTTTGCGTTATGCGATTTATAGTGAGGTTGCACCTGCGTCTTATGTCAAAGGTGGATTCTTGAAGAGGTAAAAATGGTTAGAAAACATGATAAGATTAACAGAGAAAAGATGATCCCTCTTAACCATTGGGGTGTTGAAGGGGAACATTTATATATGTCAAGTGATTATTTAAGTATATACAATTACTAATGGTGAACAAATATGAAAAACAAAATGAAAAACTTAGGATACAAAATACCAGGATGGATAGCATTAAGTGTAGGATTTTTAGACTACGCTCTTTCTAGCAGTACAGAATACTTCGCAATACTCGGAGCTACATTGCTTTTAATCGGCTATCTCAAGAAATAATTATCTTCGCAAGATGGACTATTCGTAGTTGATGTTGTAGAGAGGGTGAGGTTATCGCAGTTTCCTTTCCCTCTTGCTTTTTATTATAGGTGTAGATTTTATGTGTGAGGCAGAAACAACAAGCTTATTGACATTGCAATTCTTAGACGGTTCAGTTCAAACTATAATCGTAGATACAATCCCTGTATTAAACATCAACGAAGATGAAGGATCAGGATTTACTTTCTGGCAAATGAATGTTTCTATAGAAGCTGATGGATTAAAAGTAGGCGATAAATTAGGTGCAGTTTATTTAATGAACACGAACGATCCAACACCTGCGCATGCAAACGTCGTAGTTAGCCTAGGTTATTATAGCACTAGATTCAGAATGGTGTGTGCAGAAATAGTAAGTCTTTCTCCTTTCACAGTTAAATGTCTTAAACCAGAATATCCTGAAGAAGGAGTTTTCATTAAATTTACTAGACCGTTACGGAGAGTGAACCGTTGAGAGGTTTAAATTTCGTTAAGAAAAAGACTTGGGTTTTTCCGAAAAACCATAGTGAGTACGCTATTATTGTTTGCGCTACTTTCGATAGAGACAGAAGTAAAGGCTTGGTTCTTGTAGAGAGAGTTTTTATGAATAGTTATTATGATTTACCAGTTAAAATTCTTACTAAGTCCTGTTCTACTTTCAAAGAGATGGATGATTTTTATAATTTAACTGCTAATAGATTTTACCACGAGGTGTATCCAAATGTCGAAAAAAACAACGAAGAGAAAAAAGAAGAGTGAACAATTAGCCACAACTGAACATGAACCTAGTTTAACTTCTGTTGATGGTCTTCCTGGAATGGAAGATGAAGAGCCTATTGAATTACTAACTACTGAAGAAGTTAGACTTAATCTAAGAAAAAAAGCAGTTGATAAAATCCTTTTAGGAGCTGAAGAGAAACCAAAATCATCAACTAAAAAACCATCATGCCCTGGAAGATCCTTTACGAGGAAAAGTTAATGGCTCACGTGCTAATCAAAAGAAGCAGTCCTAGCTTCGTACAACTAAAAGATGCAGATGCAGCTTTTTACGGTCAGCACGAAAGAATGGAAGAAGCCATCAACAAAAGAAAATACCCTTTAAAATTATCAAGAGAAGGATATAACATTCCTCACGCAAGCCAATGGAACATTATGGAATACAGAGTCAAGAAAGAAATCATAGGAGACTTCGTAAAAGACATGGGATGTGTTGTTCTTAACCCTGAGAAAAACGATGTTACTCTTTGGAAAATCATCTTCTACAAATATTACAATAAGAAAAAGAAAAGCAGAATGCAAGGCTTCAACGTAGACGCTACATTAGGAAGAGGATTATTGATCATACGTCTCCTTTTCAAATGGGCTAACAAACTAGGAATAACAGCTATAATTAATCTAAAACCTATTCCTCATAGTGATAAGAAAATTGAAAGATTCGTAGAAGGATGGAGCTACAACTTCGCATTCGGATACTTCCCAGATGTAGATCGAGGAAACGGTGAGGAACTATAAGTGGTTTATTTCAAAGAATTAGAAAAGTTCATAAGAAAAAAAGGGAGAGTGAATACTTTCGATGTTATGGAAGAGTTCGGATTAAAATATCCTACTGCATGGAACAATCTAAAAGCATTATACAAATTCAACTGTTTAGACAAATCTTACGAGCCTGAAATGAGAGGCAACAGACCTTTCTTAGTTTGCTATTACGAATTTAAGAAAGAATAATCTTTTGAGTCAATACTATATAAAGAAGTAAAGGCTAAAATTAATTGGATACTAAAATGACTAATGATACTCTACCTGTTGATAAGGCTAAAAAAAGTCCTGGCGCAAAATCCTTGACAGTTGTTAATGCTAATTATTGGAAGAAAGTTCTTTCTAATACTGATTTCTTAGAGATCTATTCCAGACAAGGAATGGGCAGAAAAATACTCAATAAATATCAAGGAGAGATTTTCAAAAAAGGATTCGTATCTAACAACGATGAGTTCACTCGATTACGAGAAGAGTTCAACATGGATGCTATTACTAGCACTTCTTGGAAGTGTTCGAGCATAAGCGGTTATGCACTAGTATATGTTGGTTATTCTGACGTTAATACAGTTGCTGATAGGGCAACACCTGCACCTACTAACGGCGTGGTTGATTACTTTTATGTCATTCCTGAATCTTGGGTAGAGACTGATATTAAACAAAATTACGAAGACGAAGATAAAGAACTTTACAAAATTTATACTGCTTCTGGATCTAAATTTCCTGTTCACGAATCAAGAATTATCAGAGTAAGAATCAACGACGAAGAATCTAGTTTCTACGAACCAATATACAACTCATTACAAGTTGCTGATAATATGTTATGGAGTAGCGGTCAAGCTATGTTCCGTGCAGGACAAGGTTTCCCTGTAATTACAGTAAACAATCCTCAAGACACTATAGATGGGGCTGGTAATCCTATAAGTGAGATATCTGAATTAATAGACAATGGTATTCTTAGAGACATCAACAGTCAGACAGGATTCATAAGCGATGATCGTTACACTTTCGATTTCAAAGGAGCTGAAGGAAAGGCCCTAAAACCAACTGAATACTGGGAGTTATGTTTAGATAATATAAGTGCAGGTTCAGGTATCCCTAAAGATATATTACGAGGAGTGAGTGCAGGCGCAGTTACTGGAAGTGAAGTTAACGAGAGAGATTTATCCGCTAGCGTTCGATCCAAACAAGTCGAAGAAGTACAACCTATTTATGAGGCTTTAGCTGCTCGATTCGGATTAGATCTAACTGATGAAGATTTCGATTGGCTGCCTACATTCGAAGAGAACCGTAAGGAACAATCAGAGACTTTCAAACTAGACGTTGAAGCATTCGATATAGCTACAAGAAGCGGTTTGATTAGCCAATCAGACGCAAGTAATAATTTATCTAACAGACACCCCTGGCTCAAACTAGAAGATGAACCTGTAGAAATTAATCCTGATAAAAACTTAGATTCTAAACACGTTTGTTCTCAACATAACGTAAGCGATGAAGATGTAAAGAAATCTTTAGATGTTGCGATCAAAGAAGGAAGCACTCTTCCTAAACCTATACAAGTAACTGAGAAGAAATATTTACGAGACATGGCGAAACAATACGCTAACACTGGTAAATTAATTGCTAATGTTTTCGAGGCATTCAATACAGATTCTGAGGATGATTAAATGTCTAAAGACGCTGTCGAAGGCAATTACAACCAAATTATTCGCCAAGTAGACCAAGTACTTACTTCTCAAAAAGAAAACTTCGGCCTAGTCATTGATAAATACTTAGATGAAGTATTCGACCAAGGACTCAGAAGTGTAGAAAAAGAATTAAGCCTTCAAGCAAACAGCCTTACTGATTTGAACAAAGCTAATGGCGTTAAATTAGTTCTGAAAAATAACGCTAGAATAATTACTTTCGATCTCATGGATACTATTGGAAAAGAGATAAGTTTATTTCTTACAAATGCTGATCTTAACGGTGTGAGTTTTACTAATGCAGAATTAAAAAAAGAAGTTAAGAGTATTTTCGAAAGTAAACAAAGCCGTCTAGTAAGCCAAGTGATCACCGAGACGGACCGTACAGCAAACCAAAGTTTCAGTTTCGGATATAAAGAAAGCGGAGTAATTACTCACAAACAATGGGTCGCAGTCATAGACGGAAAAACAACCAACATTTGTTTGCAAGGTAACGGAGAAATCAGAGAGATCGGAGAACCGTTTAGTACAGGAGATTACCAAGCACCATTTCACATTAATTGCAGAAGCCGGATCGTTGGCTTGACTGTTTCTCAAATAGATAGTCTTTCTAAAGGAGAGTCTAAATATTTCTTAGATGGCGACTTAGATATAGTTATATCTTAAGACATAATTATATCTTATTACATATCTATTTCTTAATATTGAGTCAATACTATATAAAGAAGTTTACCTATAGAATTATTACTATGGTAAATCAAGCTAACGATAATGTAAAAATAGAAGGTCTCCATTTTAAGGAAACAGAGGATAAAATTGTTATATACGATGTCCCTATAATGGCGGAGCTAGTCCAGCCATACAGCGACGGTTTTGCTTTCAAACCTCAAGAAGAAATCCAGAAAGTACGAGTCGATAATGTTCCTATCACTATGCGTAGTGATTTCCCTGGACATCCAGATACTCATCTGGCTGGACAAAGTTCTGATTTCAAAGCTCTTAATACAGTTGGTTTCTTGAGCGAACCATCTAGAAAGAAAACATTAGATGGTAGAAAACGTTATGCTGATTACATTCTTTACAAAACAGATCTAACTCAAAAAGTAATTGATGATTACAAAGACGGAATCATAATCGATACAAGTATTGGTTTCAATTACGATCAAGTAAAAGCAGAAGGAATGCACGATGGTGTAAAATACGATTACGTCCAAACAAACATTGTACTGGATCACAACAGTATATTAATGGATGCTCACGGTAATATTGGAACTGGCCGAATGCCTGCCCCAGTGGGAGGAATAGGCGCAGACTCTATTAACAAAAAAATAGGTGAACAATCTATGGTAGAAAAAACAAATGATGCTCTTATCGAGCAAGTAAAAAGTTTAACCTCGGAAAGAGATAGTTTAAAATCTGAATTAGTAAAAGCTAAATCTGACGACGTTGTTGAACAAATGGATTCTTTAAAAGCTGAAAATGCAAGTCTAACCACAGCGAAAGCTGAATTAGATGCGAAATTCAAAGTTTCTGAAGATGAGTTAAAACAATTCAAAGATGCAGAAAAAGTAGCTTTAGATACTATGAAAGATGAACTTGTGAAAGCAAATCCTGATTTCAAAGATTTACTAAATGAAGCTTCAGACGATCTAATCAAGAGTTACCATGCTAAACTTATTGAAAAGAACGGCAAGAAAGATGCAAAGCATATCTCAGCAGACATGGCAGGAACTCCTGCTGCTAAGAAAAATGATGCTGTAACTAAAGACCCTACTACAAACTGGGTTAATAAATTAAAAAAAACAGAAGAGGCTGAAAAATAATGGCAGTTAAAAGACCCTTACCACAACCAACAGATCGAATGAATTTCAAAGCTGCAAGTGCAGTTACTCCAGGAGATCTAGTAACTGTTTCATCTAGCGGTATTGCTGCAGGTGGAGCTGTTGACGACGAATACATCGGAATCGTTCTTCGAGAAGAACAGTATTTCGCTGCAAACGGAACAGACAATTACATTGCTGCTGCAAACGTACCAGTTAAATTACGATCTCAACCAATCCGTGGTGTCGCTTCAAGCGTAATCGCAATCGGTAATTTTGTAATCATGGCTACTAGCGGACAAATCGCAGTAGAATCAACTGCAGGAACAAAAACACTGAATACCATTGGTATTGCATTGACTGCTGCAGGTACAGATGCGGAGATTACAATTCTTCCACTATAGAGGTATGCAAAAATGATGAACAATGATACAGTACAGACGTTTCTTTCAGAAGAAGAAGTAAAAAACATCGAAGAAGTTACTTACCGAATCCCAGATTCAGACTTAACAGCTTTCCGTGTATTTGAATTTAGAACAATAGCAAATCCTAACGCTGAAACAGATAGTTATGACGTTGCGGACACAGACGAAGGATCAGCTAAATTACTACGTAATTTAAGTGAAGCACCTGGTCTAATGGTTACTAAACAAAGAGTTGCTTACAACCTCTTCCTAGAAGGAGTTAGTTGGGAACTTAAATTTAGTGACATCGCTAATTCCAGAACTTGGGGAAAGCCTTTAGATACTGAAGTTATTGAACGAGCTACACAAGCTGTTAATCAAAAACTTAACGACGTTGCATATAAAGGTGACGCAGAGTTTGGAGTTACAGGAATCTTAGAAGCTACAGGTGTAACAGCAATTACTGGAACTGACATTGACGGTATGACTACAGTTGCGAGTAACTTTGTTGCTTACTTCAATAGTTTACCTGCTGTTTTCCGAAAGAAACCATACAGTTTAGTTATGGCTGATAAGGAATATGTTAAGTTAACTAAGTTCGGAAACACCTATAATGATAAGAGTATTATCAACCAAATCTTGGATGCAATACCTAATCTTATAGAAATCGTTTCAGAAACTACATTTACCGCAGGTACAGTTTTAAGTGCAGGTGGTACAGTTGCTAACGGTGTGGCTATGTTTATTCCTAAAGATAAAGGCTTAGTGAGAGTTCCAATTGCGAAATCTCCTAATACGACCATGCAGACTAATACAGCTTACGAAACCATCAAAGGTGTCGCTAATGCTCGTGGTGGTCCTGTAGAAGTTATTTTCCCTACAAGTATTGGAAAGATAACTGGTCTTGATAGCTAAGATTGAATCTTTAACTTTTTTTTTATTTTTTTTATTTAATTAACTCCCTTGCATTATGAATAATTTGTAACGTAAGGCTAAAAATAATCCCTAGTGATCTCCTGAAAAAGGATCAAGACCGCTAGATTAAATATATTTCAGGTGATGCAATTTGAAAAAATACAAAGTACTTATAGAGAGATTAGCTATTAACGGTCACATTCATACTTACGACGAGATATTAACAGAAGAACAAATCAAAGGTATTGAGAAACAATTATTTGATAACAAATATGTTGAAGAAATAATTATGCCTGTTAAAAAAGAAACCGTTGTTGAAACACAAACAAAGAAAAAAGCAACTAAGAAAGGCGCTAAGAAACAAACTAAGAGAAGATCTTTTTTTAAGAAAAAACCTAAAGGTGATGAATAATGGGATTAAACGATGATTACAGTAGAAAAGAATATGATAAATTCGATGTGGCTTCTGATGGACGTCCAGTTGTTCGTACCAAATTAGTAGGTGCTTCTTTCGATAACTTAGACGTTACCAATAACAATGTCGATACAAGCGGTTATTTAGGTAAAGACAGTGGAACAAACGCTGACTTCACAACAGCTTATGCTTCGGCAATAACAATCACTCTTAGTGGTTTCCCTACGAGCGTTGCTGCATTCACAGCAGACGATATAGTGAGCGTTGTTCAAATAGCGACTGACGGATCAGTAACTAAAACTTATACTAGAAACGACGCAGCATTTACTTTAGCAGCTAATGTTCTTACTGTTGTCGGCGCTGCATTCGTAGCTTCCGATAGTTTCGTAATTTATACTAATGTTCCTAGAGCAGAATCAGAAACTGCAGTAGAATCTTTAGCTGATACTGTTGGTACTCACGGTAGCGCTGCACCTAGCAATAATATTTTAGCAGGAGCTGTGTACAATCAAAATCAAGTAGAAGTCGGTGACGGTAATTCTACTAATTTACAAAGTAACATTAAAGGTAATCTTAAAGGAGCTGCTTACGATGATACTTTAGGCGGAGACAAAAACTTCCCTCAAGCTAACGCACCGAAATTAGCAACAAGCCCACAAGCTTATACAGTATTAACAGCAACAACTGTTGCTTATGTTGAAGGAGCAGTAATTGATACAAGAGCTTATAGTGATATCTTATTTCATTATTCTAAAACAGCAAGTGATGCAGATAATTCTTATTTGAAAGTTGTTACTTTAACAAGTGCAGCAGGAGCTGTTGATTATCAAACTACAACTACAGACACAACAACTGGTGTATCTGTTATTAGTCCACATGTTTATGAAAGAGATAAAGCAGCATTAGTAGAATGCATAGTGATTCCAACTAATGGAGCTAACTTTATGAGATTTGACCTAGCAAAAGTTGCAGATACAGGTACAGACAGTGTATGGACTCCGTTCATAACTAAGGTGCCAAGATAAATAAAATGGGACAGCTAATAAAACAATATCCTTCAGTGCCAAGTGCTGATATTAAAGTTTATTATCATAACTATCCAGAAATTTAGAGGTATAAAAAATGACATTATTTATTAATAAAAAAGAAGAAGTTGAAGTTAGCGAATTATCTGCTGAACAGGCTCAAAAGATTTACGAAGCTTTGAAAGCTGGTAAGAATGAAAATCAATTATTCAAAGAAGGGATTAGTTTCGAAGATAGTGGAACTGTTACTAGTGAGATAAAAAGATTAGAATCTGAAATCCTTAGTAAGATGAATGGAACATTCGTTATTACTCCTAGAGTTCTAGCAGAGTACGAAGTTGACGAAGAAGGAAATCAAGTTGAAACTAAACCTTATGTATCTCCTACTTATTATAAATTATCTACAGAAGTTGCTTTGAAGGAAAGTCTGAAAAGCGATTTATTGAAAGTGGAAACCTTAGTTGCTGATGTGAGAGCATGGCACACCGAAGATAGTAAATTAACATGGACTGCATTCAAAGATTGTTTTAAAGAAGAATAAAGATGACTAAGGAAAGCACTAACAATCCAAACGCATATTTCAGAGAAACATTCAATAGCTACGCTGATGTTAATAAATTACTACCAGCAGGATTTACATCTTATACAGTAGCTGATGGCATTTTTACTGGTGTTGGTGGTGGAAGTTTCGAGCTAGAAAACACTCCTACAAGCACTTATAGTTTCAGAGCAAGAATCAAATGTGATGCAGTTACATTTTTTTATGATTTCAGACCATTAACAGATGGAGCTTATTGCATAATAAATACTACAGCAATAAATGTATCCACTGGAACTATTTATATTGATGGTCAGGTAGCTACTAAGTTACCTGCTTATGACCAATGGGTTGAAATTATTATTTCTGGAGTGACTACTTCTTTAGGTCAAATGCACGTGTTTGAGAAGAATACTGGTTCTAATAGTACTACTGGTTCTTTTGAGTTATTAGAGATTTATGAAGGAACTTTATCTGCAGCAGAAGTTAAAGTAATGCACGAAAACATTTTATATACTGAACCAAGTAAAGAAGGTGAAGTCATTAATGTTAATGCTAACCGAGGAGTAATCGTTGATGAACAAGGAAATGCAATTGTAAATACTGGAGTTACTGTTGTTCAAGACGCACAAAAAGTTATGAGTTTCGATGGGGGCACGAGTAAATTAGATTGTGGAAATCCCACTTCTTTACAAATTACAGGAAGCATAACATTATCTGCTTGGGTTAAATTTAATGGTTCTGGAACACAATTTATAATAGCTAAAGATGATAATACAAATAGAAATTATGGTTTATATACTTCAAACGGAAGTATTTATATGTTAATTTTTATTTCTGGTGCTGCCAAACAAGCACATACAACTGCTACTACTTTCAATGATAATCGGTGGCATAGAATTATTGGTATAAATAATGGTACTGATTTATTAGTATATGTAGATGGTAAGTTAGAGCCTAGTACAGGTGGTTCTGGTAACGGAGGAGTTATTGATAACGACACTGTAAATCTAACTATTGGTGTAAGAGCTAATGATACTTCTGATTATTTAGGACTTTTAGGAAATGTAAATATTAACAATAGAGCTTGGAGTGCTGAAGAAGTAGCAAGAGATTTTAATAGTAGCAAACAGAGGTACAACCAATGACTAAATTATTTTTACAATGTGATAATTGCGGAAAAGAGTTTGAACGTACTAAATCTCAAGTTAGTTATTTTAAAAAACATTATTGTTGTAGAGAATGTGCTAGTCAAGGAAAAACTAAATTTAATACTGTTGCATTAATTTGTCATTCTTGTGGAGAAGAATATCTTAAACAAAAAAGTATAGCTGAAAACTCTAAATATTGTTGTAGACTTTGTGCAGATAATGGTTGGCGTATAGAACCAAGTTACTGCGAAGATTGTGGAAAAGAATTATCTAGAGGAAGAGGAACCTATTGTAAAAATTGTATGTATTTAGGAGAACGTCACCATAATTGGAAAGGTGGAGGAACATCTTTTAATTGTGATTATTGTGAAGAAGAATGTTTTCAAGTAAGTTCAAATTATAATCCTGAAGGTAAACATCATTTTTGTTCAAAAGAATGTGAAGGTAATTGGCGTAGCGAAAATATTAGAGGAGATAAATGTGGTTCTTGGAAAGGAGGAATCACAAAAATATATCAAGCAGTAAGAACACTAAGAGAGTATAGAGTTTGGAGAAAATTTTGTTTTGAACGAGAAGATTATACTTGCGAACTATGTAACACTAGAGGTGGATATTTAGAAGTTCATCATATAAAACTTTTAAGTTTAATTTTACAAGAAAACAATATTGATTCATTAGATAAAGCTATTAATTGTATAGAATTATGGGATGAAGATAATGGGCAAGTTTTATGTAAAGACTGTCACAACATAACACATAAACGAGGTAAATTATAATGTCACTTTTATTTTCAATCCCCTTCTATAAGGGCACATTTTTGGATACTCAAGGAAGCACTATTACTAAAGTAGGAACTAACGCTATGCATAACTTAGGAAAAGGTCATTCTTTAGAATGTCTTAATTCAAATTATGTTTATTCAGGAACAGTAGCTGGAGATTTCAAAACAATCATTATGGAGTTTTGGTTAGCTGATGAAGTAACATCTGCTTCGACACAGAATATGTTAGGTAGTTTTCATTCTTCTTTAGGTTTAGTTTCATTAGGCACGACCTCTGGGATTTTCGATGATGAAACATTTACTTTATTTGGAACCAGTGCTGTAGCTACTTATATTAAAGATAATATCCCTGCTGGTTATAATCAAATACAATTAATATGGAATGGTTCTACTTATGATGTTTGGCTTAATGGTGATATGAAAACAACTTATCATCTTTCAGGAGGTGCTAATTTACTTAGTAATAGTAATCTTTATATTGGAACTAGAGAATCATTAGTTCACAAATTCACAGGAGATATTCTTAACTGGGAAGTTCACGATAACAGTTTCACAACAATACAAGTTGCTGATAAATTTCAAGAGTTCGAACAAAGAACTTTAATTTTTCCTCCTAAAAGAAATTTTAGAGACATGAGTTTAGAAGTTGATGGTGACGAAACAGGACTTATTGCTGGTTACCAATTCGGAGGGATAAACGCTAACCTTACTCAAGACGTAAAAGGAATAAACAATCTTACAATTACAGGAGTTCCTCAATTAAATAACGAGGGAATAAAATTTATACAAGCTAATAGTGAGAAAGCTGCAGCTGGAAATATAGGTAATACAAAGACTATTCACATGAGATTAAAATTAGGAAGCACTACAGAAGTTATTCTTGAAGGGGCTGCTAATGATAAACTTATTTTAGCTAATGCAGGAACACTTACTTACACTGAGTTTGATAATGCTTATATTGATGGAGTAGATACAAATACTTTAACAGCAGGAGTTTGGAATGATATTATTATTACCAGTTCTACAGATGTTGATATGAGTGCAGTTACTCTGGCTCTTAATAATGCTATTTATGGTGATTTAGAATTAGGTTTTATTAAATTTTATAGTGATGAAAAGGATAGTTCTTGGATAACTAAAAAAACTAATGAGTTTAATAGTTTAGTTTTTATTAATGAAACTTTCGAAGGAAACCCTGCTGACGGTCAAGTAAAAAACCCGATTGATTGGATTCCAGGAACAGGAAGTTTCAAAGTTGAAGAGATTAGTGGACAAGACACAAGTGATATAGTTACCAATGGAGATTTTGATACAGATACTGATTGGACTTATGATGCTAATTGGACAATAAGTGGTGGTAAAGCCCATTATGATGCTGTGTTAAATGCTAAGAAATTAGAACAAAGTGTAGGTTTCGCTAATAATAAAAATTATAAAGTAACATTTGATATATCTAATCAGAGTGGAGGCGGCCAACTGATAATTGCTGATGGAGACATAAATCTTTTAACAACTTATACTGCTTATTCAAATGGTCATCATGTGGAATATATTACTACTGTTGGTGCAAGTGCTATATTGAGACTTTATGCTCGAAGTGGTGCATTCTCAATAGATAACATATCAATAGAAGAAGTTTTCCTTAATCCTAACGGAACAAAATACTTAGAATGCACAAGCGCAGGAACTGTAATATTACCTAGCGATAAAGCTTACGGAACTTGGTATATGAGTTATAATAAATTGTCAACAGCAGTAGAATTGTTTGTGAGATTCATAAGCAATAGTACAACTTCCAATGCAGGTTCTTATTGGTTGAATTTTAGAACTTCTGAAGCTATAGATGTATTAAGAGATGGTTCAGCTTCTTTATTTTCAAGTGCTATTAATTATGTTTTAATTGACACTTGGTATGATTTAAAAGTTACTAGAACATATGCAGGAGTATGGAATACTTATGTTAGAGGTGCTCAACACGGTAATGATTGGGTTTTAATTCCAGCTGGAACTGGTGCAAACCCAGCAACTGATACTACTTATACAACATCTAAATATTGTGTAGTTAATTTTGCTATTGGTGATAAAATAACAAAAATCATTCACAAAAGAGGGATTGAATAATGGCAGGCGTTTCTATGGAGAAATACGTTGACAAAATAACTGATCACATAGATAAACGAATCAATGCTTTCGAATTAAGAATGGTCGCTCAAGATACAAAAATAGGAAAGAACACTAAGTTCAGACAAAAAGCAACAGCAGTAATAGCAACCATAAGCACTCTATGCACATTTATAGGTGGAGGATTAGTTCTTCTTGTTCAATACTTTCAAGGGAGATAAAAGAAAATGGTATTAACACAAAATCAAAAAGTAAGATACAGTCTCATAGCAGAAGACAATACAACTCTTCTGACGAACGATTACATAGAACTAATGTTAGCGGATGCTGCAGCTCAACAAACAAGCACAGACGCCGTAGCTGTGCGTTGGTACACGTGTTACCTCATAGCTAGCAGTTGGCAAAGCTTAGGTTTTGTAACTAGAATGGACGGAACAACTCTCGTTAAACCAGATCCTGATCACTTCTTAGATAAATACAATAAAAGAATCAAAGATATTAATGTTGCCGCAGGAAATAATACTGCCGGAATGGTTAAGCAAAGCCTAGATAAAAGATACCAATACGATTCTGATGGTGTCCTGGAGAACAGGGTGCAATAATGGTATTGCATAATACTAGCGCTGCAAGAGCGGCCACTGATATGCTTGGAGAAACAATAATCTTAACGACTCGTGCAGACACTCCAACTTACAACGCAGTAACTGAAGTTCCTGATTGGGGCGGAGGAACAAGCAGCGAGTTAACAGTAATCGAAGATCCTACAGAAACAGAGATCAAGAACAGCGGTGGGAAAGTAACTATTAATTCTAAAAAATTCATTTTCAAAAAAGGAGTTACTGTAAAGGAAGGCTATAAAATAACTATCGCAGGTATTTCTAATGATTTCGAGATCGATGAGTTGTTGAGTTATAATAATCGGACCGTTGCTTTCGCTACAGAAAATAAACCATAATGGTTCAAGCAATCTTAGATGCAAAAAAAACACTCTCTGACTTGAGAAAGCTTAATTCTAGATTCCCTAATGCAGCTAAAGCGGTTCTAACAGAAGTTGCAGCAGAAGCGGTAGTTGTAGGTAAATCAAGATTTATTCCTAAAGTTACAGGTGATCTGGCAAGCACTGCTCGAGTAGAGAAATCAGATGATGGAAAGAACGTTGACTTCGTTACTGGAGGAATACAAGGTTCCAAAGGAGGATTCGTTAATTACGCTAATTTTGTTAACCGAGGAACAAGCCGGATCTATCCAAGGTTTTTTATGGAAAGAAGCGCAGCATTTGCTTTATCGCAAACAGATAGTCTTAGTAGAAAAATATTGGACAGCTGGTTAAATAATGCTGGTTTTTGAGTCAATACTATATAAATAAGTATTTCTATAAATTAAGTATGGGTGTTCAGTTGTGAACATTTAGATATTAAATTCCTCGTTGGAGAAATAACTATGGCTATAAATTATGCTTCACTTTTAAAAGACATAAAGGTTCACGTAAGAGATATTCTTAGAGCCGACAATACACTTATTTCTACAATTCTAGATATCGCTGGAGGTACTGCTAATGCAAACAACTATGTTTTCGCAAACAGGCCAGTTGATCAAAGAAAAGGTTTTGTTAATCCAAGAATAGTTCTAGATGATGTTCTTCACGCTCCATTAATTTACGGTGATAATCCTGACTGCAATATTCAAGTAGACGAATTATCAATACAAATAGCTGCATGGGTAGATGATAATCCTTGGAGTACAGCAACAGACGCTGTGGATAGAATAAGAATTTTACTTAATAAACAAGATTTTAGTTTATCAAGTGGTGGAGCTGGAACTTTCAAAGTATCTGAAGGAACTGCAGAAAGAGATCCTGATAAAGAAAATACTATTCAGGGAAGAGTAATTTTAAAAATAGACAATTTAATTGCAACGGAGTAAAACGAAAATGGGAAATGCACACATTACAAAAGGAAGTACAATTACTATCGGAACAGCAGCAGATGATATCAAAGCTGTTGTTATCGAGGATTTTGACATTGCGGTAGGGGAACCTGGCGAAGAACTAGTTAGTGGAAGCGACGGAACACAGTACACGTTCATTGGCGAAGACACAGCAAGTAGTGTAGAGATTAAAGTTATCTTAACAGATGATACTCACGATGCTATGATGACTAGCATTTATGGCGCAGGTGGAACTGTTTCAGGTGGAACTGTTTCAAGTGGAACATCTTGGAGTATGAAAAATGCCGGTGCTGCAGGTGGAACTGTAGAAATTACTAGTCCAGTTACTGCAACAGGTTCATCTCTAAAATACACTAGTTACAATGCTAAAGGTTTGTTTATGAAACCAAGTTTCGTACTTAACAAAGGTTTCGAAGCAACATTGAAGTTTACTTTAGATTACTGGATTGCGACTAGAACAGTCACACTGTAAGTAATTTAATTTTTATTTTTTTTTCTTTTTAATTATCAGAGGACAAACAAATGGTAGAACCAGAAAGTAAAAGTCTAGAAGAAAAGGACTTAGCAAGAATTAAACTATACAAAGAGTTCGAGGACGGACACGCCCTAGGAACAGTCGATAGAATACACAACGTTAACGTAGCTATATGGAGAGACTTTAAAAAAATAAGTCGAGTATATGCCAACAGCGAAGGAGCAGCATTCACTGCCTGCGTACAATCTTACATGAGAGATCCGGCTAACAAACACTTATTCGAGGACCTGACTAAAAAAGGTGACGAAGATGAGTGATGCATGGATAAGAAACAAAGAAGGAAATCTAATTCCTCAACCAGCAGCTATAGAATATTGGATTAATAATTTCGATGAACAAATAGATCTTTACAAAGAACTAGCAGCCAAAGAAACTGATGAAGAAAAGAAATTAGTTTACGAAGGAACTGTTAAAGAGCTTCAAAAAATAAAAGAAGAAGAGAAACAAACAATAGAAATATCATTCATACCACTTATCAGCTTCGAGTTCGAGAACATTAAAAGAGAACGATTCCAAGGAAAGAAATTTAGTTTCGATGGAACATTAGTTGATGATTTGGATGCTCACATTTGCGCTAAAAAATGCTTTAAACCAGTAAAAACTTATGAGGAATGGAGAGATATTAAAAATCCTCGAGAGAAATTCCTTATAGCAAATCACATAGCAATGAATAGCTCGCCAACTTTAACTAAAGAAGAGAAGGAAAAATCTGAAGAGTTAAAAAAAAAAATAAAAAAAGCGACGGCTTTAGTGTTATCAGGAAAGTAGACTGTATAATTCATGAGTATGGTTACAATTTCTTTGATATAGGAAACTTGAGTCTTTTCGAAAAGTTCGCTTTATTGGATGATTACATTGCAAAGAATAAAACTTACGAAGATCTAAAAGAAGAATGGAAAGAAGAACAAATGGATGAACTATACAAACTTAATTATGAGGAAAAATAAATGGCTGGTAACGAAGCTAGAATTAAATTTTTAATACAAGATAATGTAACTAAGGGAGTTAAGAATATAGAGAGATCTATCACTGATCTAGAAAAAAATATCAAAAATACTAGCAATAAATCTCAAGGTTCGTTCTTAAAAATGGGTGATGTTGCAAATACAGCTCTAGGTTTTACTGCTGCAGGTGCAATTACTAAAGTTGTCGATGGCTTGAAACAGTTCGCTATAGAAAGTGTTAAGGCAGGATTAAAGTTCGAACAACAGTTCCAGTCATTACGTTTACAAACAGGAAAGACAGCTGATGAAATTGAAGAAGACTTAGGACAGATGCGTAACGCAACGAAAGGTCTAGTAAGCGATCTAACTTTACTACAAGTAAAAAACAAAGCATTAGCTTTAGGACTTCGATCCGATGATCTTCCTGGACTATTGGAAGTTGCAGCTGCTAGAGCTAAGATTCTAGGAGTAAGTACTGAGTCTGCAGCTAATGATATAGTTACAGGTATTGGAAGAGCCTCTCCTTTGATTCTAGATAACCTAGGTATTGTTATTGACAGTGAAATTGTTTATGGAGAATACGCTGATTCCATAGGAAAAAGCGCAGAGGAACTTACTAAACAAGAAAGAGCTGTAGCATTATCAACAAGCACTATTGAAAACAGCGCACACATTGTAGAAGCTTTCAGTCTTATTCAAGAAACAGCTAACGAAAAAATAGAAAGAGGAAGTGCATCTTGGCAGAATTTCAAAGCAGATGTAGGAGGAGTAGTCACGGCTTTTGTATCATTCATATCTACTCAAGCAGACGCAGAAACAGCTATAACTTCAACTAATGCTGCGTTCCAAACAGGGCAAGATGAACTCATTAAATTACAAGCAGGTTTTGTAGAAACGGAACAATCAGTGAAAAGCTTATCAGATAATATTAATAACTTAAGTAATGAATTGCAAGGATTAGTTGGCGTTCAATCTCAAGAAGAAGTTGAAGCACAAAGAGAAATAAATAGATTGCAATTAGAAAAAATTACTGCTCAAAGAACTCTTAATGAATTAGCAGGCGCAGAAAAAGCTCTTCGAGATGGAGGATCAGTTACTGCAGAAGATATAGTTCGATTAAACGAAGCTAAACAAATAGTCACAGATACAAATACTCAATTACAAGAACAAAAACTTTTCTTAGATGAAGCAAGATTAACTAAACAAGTCGATGTAGACACTGCTATTTCTCAAGGAGAAGACGAAGGTATTATTCGAGAAGCAGAATTAAAAACTGTAGCTGATATTGGAAGTAAAATTCAAGACATAGTTGCAGGAACTAAAGAAGATATTAAAGAACGAGAAGTTCTATTAACATCTCTAGATACTCAAGCTGAAAGAATGAGCGCTATAAAAAAAGATCAAGAAGCAATCGTTGTAAGTCTCGATGAGGAGATAGAAAAGAGAAGAACCTTAGCTAAAGTTTTCGAGTTCGGAGAAAAGGGAGCTTTCGGCTTCATATCTGATAATTTTGGCGGAGGAGATGGCGGAGACGCTTTCGAGGATTCATAAAATGGTATTCACAATAAAACAAACAGATTCAAGCGGAAGTATTATCTTCCAAACAACAACGCCAATAATTAATAACACAGCTCCAGAAATATTCTTTGTAAAAGGAAGCTTCGATAGAAACGAGAAACCTATTTGGACTACGAACAGAAGTCCAGGAAGAGAAGGAAATTTCAAACACTACAACGGAAGCGATGATGCTGACATGAAAGCAACTCTTTATCTCTATGGTGATAATCGTTTCACTAATTTGGCTATTGTTCGAACTATAGAAAGTTTACAATTCTATTTAGATGCAACAGACATAGATAGTAATTTAACTGGTAAATATGTTGTAAAGAATGGAACTTTCAAATATGCATATCAAGAAAAAAAGAATCTTATTATTGTTGACATGACTTGGGAGGCGTACAACAATTGACTCTTAGTTGGAAATTAGAACTTAACGGCGTAGACGTAACTAGTTTTATAGTCGGAACTCCTGTAGTTAAAACTAATTCTGATGGATCGATCCCTCAAATAAACTTTCGTTTAGATGAAAGTATTCCTGTAGATTATGATTATGGAACAGAAGTAGCATGGTATATCAAAGTAGATAGTTACTTCAAAGAGTTCTCTGGTTTTATTATAGAAAAAGAAGACGAAGAAGAAAGTTTCTCAATTAAATTCAGAGCTAAAGGTCACGCTTTCAAAGCAAAGAAAGCAGAATACACTGGTCGATTCAGAGAAGACGCAGGTAATGGAAACATGAAAGATATTCTTCACGCTATTATCGATGAGAAGTTTCCTGATTGGACCTACGACGATACTAGCATTCCAGACATAGATATAGATTACTTAAGCCAGTTGTTCCAGGACAGACAGGTAAGTAGTATTTTTGATACTTATGCATTGAGAGCTAACCGTGTTTGGTTTGTTGATCAGAATAAAAAGTTCTGGTTAGTAGAAAGAGATTTTGCATTAATCACTAGCACTATAAGTCAAGGAGTAAATACTGTAGGTAGATTCCGTAGAAAAATGGATGATAGTCGTTTCGCAAACATAGTAAAAGTTTTAGGTGCTAGATTCCCTGTAACTACAGAAGACAAATTCGTATGCGGTGGAACAGCTCAAGAGTTCGAACTAAGTAATTTTCCTAATGGAGCAACCAACGTAAAGTATAGTTCAGGAACAGAATTAACGGTAGCCCTGGAAGGAGTTCAGAATTATGATGTAGGAACTAGTTACGATGCTTATTTCAAACCTGATATTAGAAAATTAACTTTCAATGTAAACACTGTGGTTGGAGAAACTCTTACGATTCTTTATAATGGATTCAGTAAGGTCTATGAAGACTTATCTGATGCTGCAAGTATTTCACTATACAATTTAGAAAAAGTAAAACACATAGACGATGATGCAATTGTTAGTGTAGAAGATGCTTACATTTATTGTCGGAATTATTTAGACAATCACAATTTAGTAAGTAATATTTACACAGTTAAAGTTATTCCTACTACTCAGCAACAAGTTATTGATTGGAATCCAGGAAACAAAGTTCCATTAGTTAGCGATAAGTTCACTGGAGATGTAGATATTTTAGAGAAGAGTACTCGTTTGAGTCCTGAAGGATTCTTGGTGATCACTTTAACTCTTAACCATACTCCTGAACCTCTGGCAGACAAATTAGCTGATTTTCTTAAGCTTAGAAGTGAGCGTGATGATTTCGAAAAGATAAGTACTGATGGGATCATAAAGACTTTTTATTTCGGTGGAAATATTGTTGTTGATTTCGAAAACATAAGTTACGATGGACACGACACAGATGATACTTTCCAAATGCAAGATCCTCACGTACCTCCTGATTATAGAAGTCTTATGGGTGGAACTGCAATCATGAGAGATGAGTACACAGGAACAGCTCTAGCAACTAAAGAAATAAAATATAGTTACAATTCAAGAAACAAATTCCGAGAACGATGGACTGATAGTTTTTTCGTTGATGAAAATAATAGTTTCGGAACATTAGATTTAGATAATAATTATTATACATTAGCTCCAGGAGGAACATTAACTTCTAGACCTTTCGTTAAAGGAGACCGTACTTACTTAACAGCAATTCCTTATGTTGAAGCTAGCGGAACAAGTTTCTCAATAGAATTAGCAAACGAAAATTCTGGATTCGCAGGAGGAACAAATGAAGAGTTATTTAATTTTGTAACTTCTGGCGATGAATTAAAATACCGACTCGTAAACACTGGAGTCTCTAATATAAATATAACCTTTGTAAGGGTGGAGTATAACTAAAATGTCAACTCAAAGTAATGAAGTAAATCAAATAATGGAAGAAATAGCCGAGTTTGTTTATGATAAATATCAATGGATGAGCGTAGGAGTGGGGACAGCTCTCATAGCTGACGATGCAGTTAATTTAACAAATGGGACCTCCGTAGATATATCAAGTTACAATAAATTAAAAGACAGCACACCTGTTGTTAGCGGAAGTTTATCAGGTCGTAACATGAGTATGTTGTTTATTCTTGAACCAGGAGAACCAGTAAATCAACCTATTAATATTGGTGAAGTTGGTTTGATGAGTTCTAAAAACGAAGGCGACACTCTTGGCATTGGTGCTAAGTTGAATGTTGCTCAAACTAAAGATAATACAGTTCGTCAAAAGTGGCGTATGAGTCTTGCAATAAAAAGACAAAACGAGGTATAAAAAATGACATTAGAAAGATGGGGAAATACAAATCTAGGTCCTACACGACATAATAATAATGATTGGGAAATGTTCTCAATAGCAGGTAAGAATTTAATAAGAAGTTTAATAGATAGAGCAGGTGTTTGGTCTGCTGGTCAGGATGATTGGTGGGGAGAAGCATATGTTAGTGCTGGCGGAAGAGAAGCTAGTGTTGATGCTAATTTAATCTCAGCAGAATTTGATACTAATAAATATAAAATACCTGATATTGCTATAATTATAGAAGCAAGTAGTATAAGTGCAGTAGCAGATTTTGCTATAAATGACTGTTCAATAATTAATGTTGATACTGGAAAATGGGTATTAACTTGTGATACGGGAACTGATGAAGTAAAAAGAGCCCAGTTATATAAAACATTATTCTTCGGTACAGACGGAACTGATGCTAGAGCTTCAAATACATACATTACAAGCATAACTAAATTAGGAACAACTATTGCTAGGGACATAGGGAAACAAGCTCACTACGCATCTATAAGTAGTATATCAGCTGTTGGTGTTGCTGACGAAGAAAATTATTTAGGAACTTTTGCAGATACAAGCACTAATACTGATTCTAGTTTTTGGTCCAATACATTTTCTAATTCTGTGTTTGTAGATGTAGATACTTTTTTCCCTGATGGAACAGCAATAATTGCTAACCCTGGAGATGCTACTACTAATGAAATAGGAACTGATACAACTGCTGATGAAGATGATAACCCTGCTGATTGTAAATTATTAATTGATGATGATACAGGTGTTGGCGCAACTCAATATGGTATTGCTCAAGCTATTATTATTTGTAAAGGAGATATTAGTTGGGCTGAGTCTGGTTCAGATTTTACTTACAGTAATACTGATTTCTTAACAGACAATAGTATTCCTGTTTTTACTGATGGAAGGTTAGATATTGTTTCTTTGATTTATCACACTATTCCAACAGGAACATTCTCAGCAACAATAAGCACTTCTTTTGGTACTCAAATCTTTGAGGATTGGGAGACAGGAGTTAATGTTCAATATAAGCTTACTGGTACTGCAGGTGCTGAGGATACTGGTTGGTTAGAGGCTGATGAGTTATCTACTTTTACTGCTTTCACTGCAGAACCAGACACGCTAATAGTTAAACTTATTCCAAAAACAACAAGTCCAACAGCAGGATACCCTTCTCTTCGAGGAGTGGCTATGAGGGCAACATAATGTCTTGGCTTAACGATTTATTAAACACTCTTTTCTCTTCGAAGAAAGATGAGGTTGAAGAACTTTTAATTTCTACAGAGAAAGAAAGAGATGATCTAAAACTTTTAGTTGACGATATGGATGAAACTATTCAAAATCTAGAATTTACCATCTTGACAATGACTAAAAAGTTGGAAAGAAACGTTCTCGATTACAAAGAACAATACATTGCAGCTCACGAAACTAGTCCTTATCTTTACGATTACAAAAGAAACGGACAAAGATTAGATATAAAGGAAGCTTTAGAAGTGACTACAACAGGCCTAGAAACGATTAAGATTCTTAGCGAGGAAATATTCAAAGGTAAACATTTAAGGTCTTCTAGCGACGTTATAGAAGTTATTATGAAGTATTTCGCTGATAGAAGTAATTGGAGGTACGTTTATGATAAAGACCAATTCGGAAAGATCGAGTTCTGGCAACTCGCAGAGATTTCTGCAACAACTCGTAAAGGTGATTGTGATGATCTCGCTATTCTTATGTACGCTCTTGGCGATTATTCGCTACGAACCCTAGGCTACGAAGAACACGTTTGGAGATTAGAATTAGTAACTGCTAAAATCTTAGGAGAAGGAGGTCATTGTTTTAATCGTTGGCTTGGAGATATCGGACACTGGTTCGTTGTAGAAAGCACTTACGATTTACCTGGATCTCTTAGAAGAACTTGGCTTAAAACACCTATGATTTACAATAACATGTACGAGAAAATGTACGCCTTCGCAACAAATCAAAAGAGTTGGAGAGGGAGCATTTCTAGTTTAAGAAACATTATGGATGAGGACCGTTAGATGGCTGACATAATTTATTATTCAGAAACCATTTTTTGTTACATTGACAAAGAAGTTAAGGATCGATTCATAATTAGTGGTTCTGACGAACATAATAATTTAGAGATCAGAGTTAACAGAGAATCTTTGAAATCTCTTAATGCACAGATAACTACACTATTGGAGGACTAAAAAATGTTAAAAAAAATATTAAAGAATTTATTTAAGTGGCTTGTTAAATTCGGACTTACTGCTTTATTCAGATACATCGATAAAAATAACGATGGAAAGATTGATCGAGATGAGATTGATACCTTCGTTGCAGACGTTAAGAAATTACTTAACAAAGTAAAGAATAGAAATCAGGTCAATGGAAAGTAATTATTTATCGGACATAGTTAGCGAGTTCAAGTTCAAACGCTGCACTCAGAAGCCTTTGGTTGAATTGCGGCATCAGATTTATCTTTATAAGACTGAGCTTGATTCTAGAGCTTTAATCAATGTTGGTGTTGTTGAAAGCGATATCCCTATCTATGCTACGATGGTTAATGATTTCAATCAGTATAAGAAGTTTTATCTTAATTACATTAAGAAGCTTTGATTTTCTTGCCTTCAGAGGGCTTTTTTAGGATGCTTAGTTCTCAAACCACTCTCCCCCAATGTTTTCCTTATTGGCTTTCTGAGGGTATTTTCTTCTTTTTCTAGCAAACTTATCTGTCCAGTGATAGAAAGGTTTATATATGTCAAGTGTTTACTTTTAGACGAGGTAATACAAATGACAAAAACAACTGAAAAATTACACGAATTATTAATTAGCGAAGGCTTCTCAATAGATGGAGCAGGACAAGACTCTCACGAACGAGACGTAGTTTCTTACAAAAAAGGAAATGAAGAAATAATCATAGTAGATAACTACGACCAAGCAATTTCTAAAAAATACAGAGACTTCAAAACAGTAAAGGAAAACGTTACTGCAGGAAGCGTTTACGATCCAAAAATAGAAGAAACTACTTTCGATCTAATAAAAAAGGTAACACTAAAATGAAATATCAAATAGATTTAACAATTAAAAAAATGATGTTTGTCAGTGCAAAAAATAAAACTGAAGCTAGAAAAAAAGCAAAAGAAAAACTAGAAAATCAAAAAGCTAGAAGTTATTTGAAAATAGAATCTGTGTTTGAAAACGACTTCGGATTTTTTATTAAGGAGGATTTTGAAAATGAGTGATTGCGAATGGTGCGGAAAAAAAACAATATCTTTAGAAATTTTTTGTAATAAAGATTGCGAAAAGAAATGGGTTAAAAACGACAAAGAAACAGAACAGCGTTTAGAAATGGAACACATGATCAAAGGTGAAAAAGACTATGAATAAAAAATTATGTAAACTACATAAAGATTTAACAATGAGCATAGAGGATGATGATATTGATTTTGAAACTTTCGAAACAATAATGAAAAATTATTTCTCAGAGGAACAATTAAAATGAAAAAAGAACTAACTCTATTAAACCAATTCAGAAAAAGAAAAGAAGAATTAACATCAAGAAAAAAAGAAAGCTACGAAGTTTATTTACAACAGAACGAAGACTTGTTTGATGAGATGGGGCAAGTAGAAGAAAAAATAAACGAACTATCTAATGAAATAAAAAGCATTGCTTTAGAAATTTATGAAGAAACAGGAATTAAAAAGCAAGAGTGGGGAGTAGGAATACAAATAAGAAAACAATTAATTTATGATGGAGTTGAAGCTTTATCTTGGGCTAAAAATCACAACTTAGCTTTGAGTCTTGATAAGAAAGCTTTTGAGAATATTGCTAAAAATTCAAAAATAGATTTTGTAACTACAGAAGAAAAAACTATTGCGACAATTCCTACAGATATACAGGTAGGATAATGGTCGGTATGACTTTAGAAGATCAAATGGAATGCATCCACAGAGACCCTGCAGACGAAAAAGAAATGGTTTGTCCTATCTGCAAAGATAAAAACGTAGGTTGCTGGACTAACATTAACAAGAAAAACACTTTCGAGTGTTTTCAATGTAAATACAAATGGAAAGAGGAATAGAAAAATGGATGAAAAATACAAAAAATATGTAGTTAACTTAAAAGGAAAAGATTTTATTACATTCGCTGGTTTGCTAGCTATAGCTCACGATACAGGGCTTGTAAAAATAGAAACTAGTATGAAACAGCACGATGAAGAAATTACTATTTTCAAAGCAAGAGTAACAATGAGCGGAGATAAAGTTTTCGAAGGTTATGGAGATGCAAATAAAACAAACGTAGGGGCTATGATTCTTCCTCATCGTGTTCGAATGGCTGAAACTAGAGCTATTGCAAGAGCCTTACGTTGGGCTACTTGTGTCGGTATGACTGCATCTGAAGAACTAGGAGGTCCAAAATGATTAAAACTTTAAATGAAAAATTTCCTAGCTTATTAAAATTGCCTGATGTATGTATAATACATACAAAAGGACTGCATAAGAATATTAGCGAATCAGGTATAACTGTAGAAATGAGTTACGAATCATTAATATCTTTACTACTTGATAAGCAAAAAGTAGAAGAAGCAATAATAAATGAATACAAAGGAACAGGTGACGCTATGACTAAAAGACAATTTGAAAGATTATATGAATTATTAGGAGACATGGCTATCAAATACGACACTCCTATTAATTGGAACGGAGGAGTAGAAATATGAATGGACAAACAATAACATATAAAAGTAAAGAAGCAGGTAAACCTTGGCAATCAAACACTTATATATTCTCACCATTCAAAGTATGGTTGGGTAAATGGTTTGGTTTCAAAGCCGGAAACATATCCAAGAAAGGTTACTTCGGAACTAAATGGATTACTACGAAGAGATTAGAATAATGAACGCCTACTGCAAGAATTGTGATAAAGAAAGTCTAACTGAAATGAAAGAAGAAGGAATAACAAAAGCCATACTTTGTGATGATTGTCCAGGAAGTCATGCTAGCGGAGATTACAGCTATGTTTGTGACGATAAGTATTGTAGGTGCTGTCAATGATTATCTCTAAAGAAGTTAAAACTCTCAGCGAGTTCTGCGAAGTAAAAGAACTAGGAAGCACAAAAAAAATACATTTGTTCCAAGTAAAAAACGCTGTAGGAAAACTACACGAAGTAGACATTCACATAAACTGCAGCTGCACAAACTGCGTAGAGTGGGCTGGCATGGGAAAGATCTGTTCCACTAGTCTCGCTGCTATAAGTTACATAGCAAACTTCGTTAACGATTCTAACCAATACAGTAATCGATTAAAACAAATGGGGAGTCGTGATCAGCAAATAGTAGAACTGGCTCTTGGTAATTTGCGAGATGCAGGTCTGATAGCTCAGCGTGACGTTGTTGATCTTACTCGAAGAGTTTGGGTTGCTATGAAAAAGAAAGAGGACAAAAATGAAACCCTCTACCCACTAAAGTAGGTAGTTTCCAAAAAAACGAAAGAAAATGGTAAAAACAAGAACGAGGTAAAAAATGGATATAAAAACAATTAAAATTTTAATGTTGAAAGACAAATCATTAGGAAATCATGTTACAACAACTATATTAGTCGATTGTATAAATCAATTAATGGCAATGATTCCAGATGATAATATAAGACATTTAATTGAAGGAGCAATAACAGAAAGTGAAGACATTTTAGATCAACAAGAAGATGAATAATCAAACAAAAAAGAAGGTTAGCACACACAAACCCCTTAACTTAAACTGTTCGGTAAAAACACCTAAAAGTTTAATGTGTGGTTCGTTCAACGTGCAACCTACAAAAGAAAATAATTATCCCTTAGTAGTAGGTGATAATTATGAAAAACGAATACAAACATTTCAATCCAACAAAGTACAATTTAGATGTAAAGATAGCAACTGTGAGGACAGGTTCTCACTGCAAATACAACATCAATTATCATATAATCTGGA
>Ga0307928_10000321_pt1 | contig 36090 bp, 41 predicted proteins | sample AceLakmetagen232_FD_201815 | JGI IMG/M metagenome (GOLD analysis project Ga0307928, IMG submission 201815) | Saline water microbial communities from Ace Lake, Antarctica - #232 | ecosystem: Environmental > Aquatic > Non-marine Saline and Alkaline > Saline | place: Antarctica: Ace Lake... | reverse complement strand
GGACTAGTGAGGTGGGAACTTGTACAAACAGCATCTTGATTACTTAAAAGAACATGATCCTGAGATTAGTCAGTATCTTGAAGCAGAAAAAGTAAGACAAATGGAAGGAATTGAGCTTATTCCTTCAGAAAACCTTGTTTCACAAGGGGTTCTTGAAGCTCTGGGAAGCGTTGCGACAAATAAATATTCCGAAGGATACCCTGGAAAAAGGTATTATGGAGGAAATGAACAAATTGATAAAATAGAAAATGCGGCAATTAACCGGTGTAAAGAACTATTTGGATGCGAACATGTTAATGTACAACCAAATTCTGGCTCACCTGCAAACATGGCTGTTTATTGGGCATTAATGGAACCCGGCGACACAGCAATGGGAATGAAACTTAGTGAAGGTGGACACTTAACCCACGGTCACCCAGTTAATTTTTCAGGAAAACTCTACAACTTTCTTCAATACGGAGTTGACAAAGAAACAGAAATGCTTGATTATGATAAAGTTCTTGAACAAGCAAAAAAAGAAAAACCAAAATTAATTTTAAGTGGTTATACAGCTTATTCTAGAAAAATTGATTTTAAAAGATTTAGAGAAATTTGTGACGAAGTAGGGGCAATTTGTATGGCGGACATTAGCCACATCGGAGGGCTTTGCGCTACAGGAGTTCATGAAAACCCAGCACCATATTTTGATGTTGTTACCACAACAACTCACAAAACACTACGAGGTCCAAGAAGTGCAGTAATAATGTGCAAAGAAGAATTCGCTCAAAAAATTAACAAAGCAGTTTTTCCAGGATTACAAGGCGGACCACACGAACATGTAATTGCAGCTAAAGCAGTTGCGTTTAAAGAAGCAAAAACTCCTGAATTCAAAGTGTATGCTGAAAACATTGTAAAGAATGCAAGAGCACTTGCAAAAGTTTTAATGGATAACAAATTAAGACTTATTTCAAACGGAACTGATAATCATTTAATGCTAGTTGATGTTACTCCTTTTGGAATTTCAGGAAAAGAAGCAGAATTAGCACTTGAACAATGTAACATATATTGTAACAAAAATACAATTCCTTTTGATACAAGAAGCCCGTGGGATCCAAGCGGAATAAGAATAGGGACTCCAGTATTAACAACAAGAGGAATGAAAGAAAAAGACATGGAAACCGTTGGAAACTTAATTTCTCGATGTTTGCATGATTCAAAAGACGCTAACAAAATTGAAGAAATTAAAAAAGAAGTAATATCCTTTTGTAGCGATTTCAATTTTTATGAGTGATTAAAAAATGTCAGCAAAAATACTTAATGGAAAAGAAATAGCCGATGGAATATTAGCTAACTTGAAAAAGAGAATAAATAAATGTAATGGAAGTCTTGCAAGGCACCCAAAATTAGTTGTTATTCAAGTTGGGGATGACCCTGCTTCAACAATTTATGTAAACAAAAAACATGAAGCTTGTCAAGAAATAGGGATTACATCAGAGATAAAAAAATTTCCTGAAACTATTTCTTATGCTGATTTTTTAATGGAAATTGGAAAACTAAACAAAGATGATAAAGTACATGGAATTCTTGTTCAAGCACCATTACCAAAACACTTAAGCCATAAACAAGTGTATGAAACAATTGCGGTTGAAAAAGATGTTGATGGTTGGCACCCATTCAATCATGGAAAAAATTTACTTGGAAAAAAAGGAATTCCTCCAGCAACTCCAAAAGGAATAATGACTCTGTTAGAACACACTGAAGTTGATTTTATTGGAAAAAATGCAGTTGTTATTGGCAGAAGCAATATTGTTGGAAAACCAATTGCGTTAATGTTAATTAATGCAGGTTGCACGGTTACTGTTTGTAATAGTAAAACAAAGTCGATTAAAGAATTTACAAAAAATGCAGATATTCTTATTAGCGCAGTAGGAAAAATAAATTTAATTACTGCAGACATGGTAAAAAAAGGCGCAATAGTAATTGATGTTGGAATGAATAGAAACGCAGAAGGAAAATTATGCGGAGACGTTGATTTTGAAAAAGTAAAAGAAAAAGCTTCTTGGATTACTCCCGTACCTAAAGGAGTTGGTCCAATGACTATTGCAAGTTTAATGCAAAATACTATTAATACATGCGGAGAGATTGAATCGTGTCTCCTCTCAAAATAGCTGTTCTTGGTTCAACAAAAGGAACAGATTTACAAGCAATAATTAATGCAATTGAACTAAAAGAAATTGATGCTAAAATTGTTTTGGTTGCATCTGATAAAAAAGATGCATTTATTTTAGAACGTGCAAAAAAACATAAAATAGAAACTTTAGTAGTTAATTATTCTGATTTTAAAACTCGCGAAGAAGCAGAAAAAGTTTTTTCTGAAAAAATAAAAGAAAAAGAAGCAGATTTAATTCTTTTAATTGGATTTATGAAAATTGTTACAAAATATTTTGTAAATCAATTTAAAGGAAAAATTTGGAACATTCACCCTAGTCTTTTGCCAAAATACGCCGGAGGAATGTCTAACAATGTTCACGAAGAAGTTTTAAAAAACAAGGAAAAAAAAACTGGTTGTACTTTGCACGAGGTAACTGAAGTAGTAGACAAAGGAAAAATAATTCTTCAAAAAAAAATTAAAGTAACTGAAGAAGATACTGTTAAAAGTTTAAAAGAAAAAGTTCAAAAACTTGAACAAGAATGTTTTTTAGAAGCACTTAAAATGGTTATTGAAAATAAAATTATTATTGGGGGGAACTAATATGAAAGTAAAAACAGCACTAATTTCAGTTTCAGATAAAACAGGTTTAATTGAATTTGCAAAAGAGCTTAGTGAAAATGGAGTAAAAATGATTTCTTCAGGTGGAACACACAAAGCAATTACTGAAGCAGGAATAAACGCAATTAAAGTTGAAGAAATAACAAAGTTTCCTGAAATGCTTGACGGCAGAGTAAAAACTCTTCACCCAAATATTCACGCAGGAATTCTTGCAAGAAGAACCCCTGAACATTTAAAACAAATTAAAGAACAAGAAATTGAACCAATTGATTTGGTTGTTGTTAATCTTTATCCCTTCAAAGAAACAGTTACTAAAAAAACAGTAAAACTTGAAGAAGCAATTGAAAAAATTGATATTGGGGGACCAACAATAATTAGAGCTGCTGCAAAAAATCATGAAAGTGTCGGAGTTGTAGTTGACCCAACTCAATATGAAAAAGTCCTTAGCAATTTAAAAGAAAACGATTATGAATTATCCACAGAAATGAAAAAAGAACTTTGTTTAGAAGCATTTGAACACACCGCATTTTATGATGCAATAATTTCTAGATACTTGAACAAAGAATTCAGGGGAGAAAAGTTCCCAACAAATATTTCATTAGGATTTGAAAAAAGCAATATTTTAAGGTATGGTGAAAATCCACATCAAGAAGCAGCTATTTACACTAATCCTTTAAAACAAGGAAATGGAATTGTTGATGCGATTCAATTAAACGGAAAAGAATTATCGTTTAACAATTACAATGATACAAATGGCGCACTTGAATTATTAAAAGAATTTAGTGAAACCGCGGTTGTTATTGTAAAACATGCTAATCCTTGCGGAGTTGCAATTGACGAAAATTTAAGTGAAGCATTTAGAAAAGCACTTGAATGTGATTCAACTAGCGCATTTGGAGGAATAATTGCGCTTAATAAAGAATGCGATTTAGAAACTGCAAAACAAATAACAGCTTTTTTCAATGAGGTTGTAATTGCTCCATCGTATTCAGCTAATGCATTGGAAGAATTGAAAACCAAGAAGAACCTTAGAGTATTAGAGTTAAAAAATATGCAAAAGAATCAAAAAGGATTCGATTTTAAACATGTTAATGGCGGTTTACTTGTTCAAGATGCAGATACCGTTGGCTCTGAAAAATGGGAAAATAAAAGTGAAGTAGAAACAGATTCTCAAACAATTAAAGACATGGAATTTGCTTGGAAAGTAATTAAACACATGAAAAGCAATGCAATTTTACTTGTTAAAAATAATGCTACTATTGGACTTGGAATCGGACAAACCTCAAGAGTAGGCGCTGCAGATATTGCAATTAGACAAGCAGGAGAAAAATGTACTGATTCAGTAATGGCTTCAGACGCATTCTTTCCATTCAAAGATTCAATTGAACTAGCAGCAAAACACAAAGTAAAAGCAATAGTAGAACCAGGCGGAAGCATTAAAGATGAAGAAGTAATTACGGAAGCAAAAAAAGAAAACATTTCATTATTCTTTACTGGTGAAAGGCATTTCAGACATTAAAAGTCCTGTTGAGCACAAGCGAAATGGACGCTCTCCCGCCGTGAGCAGACGGCGAACGACACTTTAGACATTAATTTTCGAAAAAAAATTATATAACTAAAATACTTTTTTCAGAAACAATAAGGTCAATTTTTACATCGTGTTCTTCACAAGGAAGTTCTTCAAGCACTTGGAATTCAAAAGCAAGAGCAATTTTTTTAGCAGAAATTATGTTTTTTGAAAAAAACTTATCATAAAATCCTTTACCAAAACCCAAACGATTTCCTTTTTTGTCAAAAACAATTCCTGGAACAATAAATAAATCAATTTCTTCAGAAGAAACAAATGCCTTTTCTTTAGGCTCTAAAATCCCCCTTGAATCACGCACAAGTTCTGAAAAAGAATTTAATTTTACAAACGAAAGAAAATCACAACAAGAATTAGTAATAGGAACAAAAACATTTTTGTTTAAGCTCCAAAACTTTTCAATTATTTGTTTGGTTTCAACTTCGTTTTTAAAAGAAAGATAAATTGCGATATTTTGAGCAGAATTAATTTCTTCTAAAGAAAATAAATTATTTGCAATTTCTTTACTTTTAGAACTAACTTCCCCCGTAGAAAGAGAAAGTCTTTTTTCTAATATTTTTTTTCTAATTTTGGGTTTATCTTTACTTGTAAATGTTATCATGATGCTCTAACCTATCAAAAAGAATAATTTTTTCTTTTTTAAAAACCTTAAAAATAAGTACAAAACTTTTGTCAATATGAACTCTTTTATATTCATTTAAGCCATGCTTTAAATTTTTATAAAAATCAATTGTACTTAAATCTCTAGAAGCTACTTCTTCAATTTTTTTAAAAACAATTTCATATCTTTTCAAATCTTTTTTAAATAATTTAGTTAAAGTACTCTCAAGTTCATCACTGACATCGTACTTAAATGGCAATTTATTTCGCCTCAATCTTTTTTCTTAATTCTTTAATGTTTCGAGTTCTGAAACCATACTTTTTTACATGATTATTACAAGAATCAATAATTTCTTTAATTACTTCGTCTTTAACTTCTTTTTCAACAAACCCCGAACCATACAGTTCTGCAAATTTATTTAATGCAATACCTTTGTCCTTGAATCCATATTTTTCTTTTACTACTCCAAGAACTCGATTGGTATAATCATTTACTTTTAAATTAACTGCTACAGATTTACTCATATAACACCACCTAATAAGAACTTAGTTCAACTAATTTATATACTTTTTGTTTAAAACTACCTTTCCAATGCTTTTTGCCCAATATCTTTTCTAAACTGCGCTTTTTCAAAACTAATTTTTTCAACACCTAAATAAGCAGAGTCAATTGCGTCTTTTATTGAGTTTCCAAGTCCAGTTACACCAAGAACTCTTCCCCCATTAGTAAGAACTTCATTATTTTCCTTTTTTGTTCCAGCATGAAACACCGTAACATTTTCGATTAAGTTTGCGTCTTTAATACCATTAATTATTTTTCCTTTTGCATATTCTTCAGGATAACCTCCTGAAGCCATTACCACACAACAAGCAGATTCTTTTTTCCATTCAACTTTTGTTTCATTAAGTTTTCCGTCAATACATGCTTCAAAAATTTCAACTAAATCTGATTCAAGTCGAGGTAAAATACATTGGGTTTCAGGATCACCAAAACGACAATTAAATTCAAGAACTTTGTAGGAATTTTCTTTGAGCATTAATCCCGCATAAAGAATTCCTTTGTAAGAGGCACCTCTTTTTGCCATTTCATCAACCATTGGTTGCATTACTTCTACTTTAATTCGTTCTTCCATTCCTTTTACCACTGGCGCAGGACTATATGCCCCCATGCCCCCAGTATTAAGTCCATTGTCTCCATCAAGTGCTCTTTTGTGATCTTGAGAAGACACCATCATTTTTACATTTTTACCATCACAAAATGCAAGAATACTTGCTTCTTCCCCTTCTAAAAGTTCTTCCACTACAACTTTGTTTCCAGCAGAACCAAATGCTTTATCGCCTAAAATTTTTTGTAATGCATCTTCAATTTCTTTTTTTGAATTACAAATCAAAACCCCTTTTCCTGCAGCTAAACCATCAGCTTTTACAGCAGCTTTATCAAATTCTTTAATTTTTTCTTGAACTTTACAAAGACTATTTAATTCAACATATTTTGCAGTTGGAACTCCAGCTGAAATCATTACTTCTTTTGAAAACGCTTTACTTCCTTCAAGCAAAGCCGCTGCTTTATTAGGTCCAAAGATTCTCAAACCTTCTTTTTCAAAAATATCAACTATTCCATTTACAAGAGGGTCTTCTGGACCAACAACAGTTAAATCAATTTTTTCTTTTTTAGCAAACTCAAGCAAAGCCCCAGAATCATTTGAAGAAATATCAATATTTTCACCTACTTCAAGAGTACCAGCATTTCCAGGCGCACAAAAAATTTTTTCAACTTTTTTACTTTGTGAAAGTTTCCAACAAATAGTATGTTCTCTTCCACCAGAACCAATAACAAGAATCTTCATTAAACCACCATCACCCAATAATTAAAGTTAAGAAGAAACAAAAATAAAAAATGATGTTAAATCATTATTCCTTTAATTCTCATCCGCTTTACAGTAGAATAAAGAGTATTCCTTTCTAAACTAAGTTCTTTTGCAATCTGAGTCAAATTCAAACCTACTCTATCCAATGCAATTATTTTTCTTTCACGTTCAATTACTTTTCTTGTTTGTTTTCCCAAACGTCTTGCTCTTGCACTCTTAGGGTGAGGTGAATGTAATCCCTCGCGGTGAAATTCATTTAAAATTTTATTAGCGGTTTCATAAGGGATTCCCGCACGTTGCAAATCAGTTGCAGAAAGATGCCCATCATAAGAACGAGCTATTTGTAAAGCTTTTTTTCTATAAATTTGAAATTGTTTTTCTGCTTGTTTTATTTGAGGAAGAACCGCGCCTCTTTCCAAAGCAACACGCCTAACTTCTCTTTGGCTTAAACCAAATCGATTAGCAATTTGTTTTGAAGATTTTCCTTTTTCAGCTAATTTGGCAATTTGTTTTTGTCTTCTTAAAATAGCTGCTCTGGCGCCAGTTGATTTTGTCATGTATTAAAAACGAAAAAGAAGAAGATAAACTTTTCTAACAATGCCCTTCTTTTTTTTCTTTACCATTATGATAATTTTCAAGTGATCTTACTCTTAATTTGGTGCCCCATTCACTTGGGTATTCTCCAGTTACACAAGCAAGACAAAGAGAATCTTTTCCACCTTCAACACCAATTGATTTTACAAGCCCTTTAAGAGTAATATATTGTAAAGAATCAACTCCAATTTCTTTAGCAATTCCATCAATAACACTTTCATCTACATCTTTAAATTCAGCTCTTTCTAATTGTTCTTTAGTTGAATGTTTATTAGCAATTAATTCCCCAATTGTAGACATGTCCACTCCATAAAAACAAGGACTTCTTATTGGAGGACTTGAAACACGCATATGAACTTCTTTTACTCCTGCTTTTTCTTTTAAATATTTAACAATTGCATTTGAAGTAGAACCTCTTACAATTGAATCATCAACAATAATTACTTTTTTTCCTTTTAACACAGACTTATTAATATTAAATTTTTCTTTAATTCTCGCCATACGATTAGAACTTTCAATAAATGTTCTACCAACATATCTATTTCGCATTAATCCTTCCATTGAAGGTAACCCAAGTTCATGAGCATAAGCATCTGCCGCAGGTTTTGCAGTATCAGGAACTGCAATAACTACGTAATCTCGACTATTAACATCTAATTTTTCTTGCTTAGCCAATTCAGTTCCAAGTCTCCATCGAGTTTGATAAACCGATCTCCCTTCCATGACTGAAGCAGCATTAGCAAAATAAACCCATTCAAACATACAATACGCTTGTTTTTTACTTTTAGCAAATCTTTTTATTTCTGGTTCGCCATTTTCTACGATAAGCATTTCCCCAGGTTTAATATCCTTTATTCCATTATTTTCAACTAAATTAACCATGGCAACACTTTCAGAAGCAGCTCCAACAAAATCATCAGAAATATTATAACACAAAGGCCTTATTCCAAGAGGATCTCTCATTGCTACAAGAGTACCTTCCGCATTAAGATAAACAATATTAAAAGCTCCATCAAAAATATTAGAAATATTTGAAAAAACTTCAGAAATCTCTTTTTTAGTTTCTCCAATTTGTTCTTTTTCTAAAAAATGAAGAATAACTTCAGTATCAAGATTTTTTACTAAATGATAACTTTTTTCTTCTAATTGATTTTTTAATTCATCAAAATTAGCTATATTCCCATTAAATGCAAAAGAAAACCATTTCCATTTTCTACCATGGTGTCTTTCAAATGGTTGAGCAGAACTAACATCATCATTTCCAGAAGTACTATACCTTAAATGTCCAATTCCTTTTGAACCCGCATACTTTTCAAGAATTCCCTTAGCTTTTGGAGCAACTTTAGTATAAAATGCTTCAGTAACAGTTCCATTTTTTTTATAAGTATCAATCAATTGTCGTCTTTCTTCATTATAAGTAGTAATTCCAGTAGCTAATTGTCCACGATTTTGCATTTGAAGAAGCATTTCATATAAATAATAAGAGGCACCGCCAACGGGATATTTATCTAAAGATTTAGGCAAATGAACTGCTGCCACCCCACACTCATCTTTGATTTCACCAGGCATAATGGACCTAATTAAATTTACGGGGGGAGAGAATTTAAAGCTTTCTTCACTGATTTTATTGTGAAAAACATGCACAAACTTGAAATAACTGTTTCTAACAAAAAAAATGATTCTACTGGATTTTCTACAAAAACAGATATTGAAGAAGATTTAGGCATTACAGGAATTGATTCAATTGGTTTTGCAGAAGTTTATTTTTTTGAAACCACATTAGATAAAGATAAAATAAAAGAAATTGCAGAAAAAGCTTTTACTGATCCATTAATTCAAAAATTTACAATAGATGAAGATGCTTATGAAAACTACGATTATTATGTAGAAGTTAAGTTGCATGATGATGTTACTGATAATGTAGGCATGGTTGCAATTGAAGCAGTAGAAGATTTTCTTGGTAAAAAAATTGAGGGAAAAATTAGAACTGCAAAAAAATATTATTTTGAAGGAACAATTTCAAAAGAAAAAATTGAAAAAATTTCTAAAGAGTTACTTGCAAATGAAGTAATCGAAACTTTCCAAATAGGTGAAAAAAAATGACGATTATTAAATTTATTGAATTAAAAGATGAAGAATTACTTGCAATTAGTAAAGACATGCTTTTGTCTCTTGATTTAATCGAAATGAAAAAAATCCAAAAACATTTTTCTGATTTAAAAAGAGAACCAACTCAAATTGAATTAGAAACTCTTGCACAAACTTGGAGCGAACATTGTAAACACAAAACTTTTACTGCAAAAATTAATTACACTGAAAATGGAAAACAAGAACAAATAACTGGATTATTCAAATCATTCATAAAAAAAGTTACTGATGAATCAAAGAAAGATTGGCTAGTTTCGGTTTTTTCAGACAACGCAGGAATAATTTCTTTTAATGACAAATATAACATTGCAATGAAAGCAGAAACTCATAATCACCCTTCGGCACTTGACCCTTATGGGGGCGCAAACACTGGACTTGGAGGAGTAATTAGAGATATTCTTGGAGTTGGACTTGGCGCAAAACCATTTGCTAATACTGATGTTTTTTGTTTTGCCCCTCATGATTTTGATAATGAAAAACTTCCAAAAGGAATAATGCACCCTAAAAGAATATTCAAAGGAGTAAGACAAGGAGTTAGAGATTATGGTAATAGAATAGGAATTCCTACGGTTAATGGTGCAATTATTTTTGATGAACGCTATTTAGGAAATCCACTTGTTTACTGCGGAACAGTTGGTTTAATTCCAAAAAAAATGGAACATAAAAAATCTAATCCTGGCGATTTAATTGTTGTTCTTGGCGGAAAAACTGGAAGAGATGGAATTCACGGAGCTACTTTTTCTTCAATAGAACTTGATGAATCAACTTCTTCAAGTGCGGTTCAAATTGGAAATCCAATTGAAGAAAAAAAAATGCTCGATGCACTTTTGAAAGCAAGAGACTTAGGTTTGTATACTGCAATTACTGATTGTGGAGCAGGAGGATTCTCAAGCGCTGTTGGAGAAATGGCTGAAGAAATTGGAGCAAAAGTATTCCTTGAAAAAGCACCTTTAAAGTACAATGGATTAAAACCTTGGGAAATTTGGTTAAGTGAAGCACAAGAAAGAATGGTTATTGCAATTCCAAAAGAAAATTTTGAAAAATTAAAACAACTTTGCGATATTGAAGGAACTAATGCAACAATTATTGGCGAATTTACAAATACAAAAAAATTAGAATTATTTTATGAAAATGAATTAGTTGGAGAACTAGGGATGGAGTTTTTACATCAAGGAGTTCCTCAAAAAGAACTAACTGCAAAATGGGGCAAGGAAGAAGAAAAAGAAATTAATTTTGAGGACTCAATAAATTTAGGAAAAACAATTAAACTTCTTTTAGGAATGCCTAACATTGCAAGTAAAGAAACAACTGTAAGAGGTTATGATCAAGAAGTAATGGGTGGAACTGTTCTAAAGCCATTTGTGGGAAAAGAACATGATGGCCCAGGCGATGCAGCAATTGTTAGACCAATTCTTGAAGATTGGACTGGGGCAGTTATTTCAAATGGAATAAATTCTTTTTACTCAGATTTAGATTCTTATTGGATGGCTTGTTCAGTAATTGATGAAGCAATAAGAAATTCAATTGCAGTAGGAGCAAATTTTGAAAGAATCGCAATTTTGGATAATTTTTCATGGGGCAATCCTGAAAAGCCAAAAGTTTTAGGCGAACTTGTTAGAGCATGTAAAGGATGTTACGATTGTGCAAAAGCATTTGATACTCCTTTCATTTCAGGAAAAGACAGTCTTTATAACGAATATTCAAATGAAAATGGAACTATAGCAATTCCAGGGACACTTTTAATTTCGGCATTAGGAGTAATTGAAGATTCAAGAAAAAAAGTTTCAATGCCATTTAAAAAAGAAGGAAATTTAATTTACATTATAGGCGAAACTTACTCCGAACTTGGAGGAAGCCATTATGCAAAAATTTTAAATTCAACTAAAGGAAAAGTTCCAAAGGTAAGATTTGAAAACGCAAAAAAATTATATTTAAAAGTAAGCAAATTAATGAAAAACCAAAAAACTGATGAAAAAATTATTTGTGCTTGTCATGATTGTAGTGAAGGAGGAATAGGTGTTGCTTTAGCAGAAATGTGTTTTGCTTCAGGAAAAGGCGCAGAACTATTCTTAAAAAAAGTTCCTCTTGGTGAAGAAATTAAAAGAAATGATTTAGTATTATTTTCAGAATCAAATACAAGATTTATTGTTGAAGTTGAAGCAGGAAAGAAAAATGAATTTGAAAAAGAATTAGAAGGACTTGCTTTTGCTGAAGTTGGAACAGTTGGCTCAGGAAAAACTCTTACGATTAATGGATTAACTGGTGAAAAAATTGTCGGAGAAGACATTGAAGAATTAAAAAGAGCATGGAAAAAAACATTTAATTGGTGAAAAAAAATGAAGGCGATTATTTTAAGAGCAGCAGGAACAAATTGCGATTATGAAACCGGCTTTGCATTAAAAAAAGCAGGATTTGAAATTGATAATGTTCACATTAATGAACTTATTTCAAAAAATAAAAAATTAGAAGAATATAGTTTACTTGCCGTGCCTGGAGGATTTAGTGCAGGAGATTATTTAGGTTCAGGAAAAGTTTTTGCAAATAAATTATTATTTAAATTAAACAAAGACATCCCTGACTTTGTTAAAAAAGGAAATTTAGTAATTGGGATTTGTAATGGGTTTCAAGTTCTTGTAAAAGCAGGGATACTTCCAGGATTTAATGAAAATTATCAAAAACAAGAAACAACCTTAACTCTAAATGACCCCCTTGGGTTTACTTGTAAGTGGGTTAAATTGAAAACACAAAATACAAAAAGTATTTTTGTAAAAGACATTAAAGAAATGGATGTTCCAATTGCGCATGGGGAAGGGAAATTTATTGCAAATAAAGAAGTAATTGAAAAACTTTATGAAAATAAACAAATTGTTTTTAAGTATGAAAAAAATCCAAATGGTTCAATTGATGATATTGCAGGAATTTGTGATGAAACCGGTAGAGTACTTGGATTAATGCCTCACCCTGAAAGAAATTTATTTGGAATTAATGCACCAAATTCAGAATATGGAAAAATTCCAGAAGAAGGCCAAGGATTTAAAGTATTTCAAAATGCATTTGAATATTTAAAAAAATAAGTATTTAATAAATGAAAAAAATTAATTCTTTTTTGTTTGAGGGAAAAGAAAATCGATAAATTTTTCTGCGGTTGGATGAGGTTCATGAAAAGTTAAATCCTTATTTTTTACTACTTTTTTAGTTCAAGCAAGGAAATAATATTTTCTTTAAATTTTTTCTTATCCTCTTTTCTTATTCTTCCGGCAGCCGCAGGAATATGACCCCCAGCACCCGCAGTAGGCAATTCTTTTACTGCGTCTTCAAGAAGCGTATTAACTTTTACTTTAAAATCTTGCCGTCTTGCAGAAATCCAAAAAAAATCATCTCCTTTATCTTGAAGAAAAATAACAGTTAAATTTGGAAATAACTCATTACTAACTCTATTAATTACTGCAGATTTTAAATTATTCTTTGCTTTAAATTCGAACCAAACTAATTCAATTTCAGGATAATTTTCTTTTGAATCGTGAAATTTATTAATTACCTCTTCAATTTGTAAATCAAGTTCTTTAACAAACTCATAATACTTTGATTTTAAAACTTCTTTAGGCGCCAAAGAATTGGCAATAAATAAAAGCAATTCATTTAGTTTTTTTGGTTCAAGAACTTCAACTGAGGAAATAATATGAGTAATTTTTTCAAATTCGGTTATGCTTGAAAGATTTAATTTAGCGTTTTCTTCAACAAAATCACGCCACTGTTCTAATTGGTTATCTCCAATTAATCCAACACAAGCAATCCATGAAATCTTTTTCAAATCAACTACCCGTGAAAATAAATCAAAAACAAGTTTTGCTGCAGGGTATTTACTTGGATCAATTTCATTTACAAATTGAGCTTTAATAATAAACGTTTTATCATTTTTTGGATAATTATAATCTGAATGATGGTCAATGACAAGTACTTCAGCAAATTCTTCAACTTGTTTAATTGAATCTTGATTTTGATCAAGAGCCATGTCCACCACAACAATTTTATTTATTTTATTTTTTTTTAAAAGTTCAATTGTTTCTGAAAGAAAATAAGGAATTTTTTTAGATTGAGTTATTACTAAATCAGGCTCTTTTTTTCTTAAAAGTTTAATTGCATTAAACGCAATTGCCCCAGAACAAATACCATCAGCATCAAGATCATGCACCAACGCAATTTTGTCTTTATTTGAAAATAACTTTGCAATTTGTTCAAATTTCTCAAAATACTCTTCTTTAGTCATAATTATTACTTATTATAGAATACTTTTAAATAACTCTTTTTCATTTATTTAATCATGGGATATGAACATATTAACAGTAAAGGAACAAAATATTTTTTGAATTCCACTCTTGCAAAAAATGGAAGAACGCTTTTTTTCTTTAGTAAAGAACCAAAAAAACCAATAATGCTTCCAGAAGGATACACTATTATTGAAAGCCCCCTTACAAAACTTCCTCTTTTAAAAAAGAAATAAAAAAACTATACTTCTACTCCTCTTTCTCTTAATGCTTGTGTTTTTTTAATTGAACAAGCTTCGCATCTAAATTCTGACAGATTATCTTTTGTTCTATCATATCCAGTTGCTTTAACTATTCTATACCCTCGAATTACTTTTTTATTACAATCTTTACAAATAACATCTTCTTTTACTTCCCAAAAAATAGGAACTATTTTTCCAGTAAAAATCCATCTATCAACCCAGAAAAATATCAATCCGCCAATTATCTGCGCAATAATCACGCCAAAAATACCTTCTCCAAGAACTTGAGTAACAGGATAAAGAGTAATACTTGTTAATTGCCACCTAAAAAGATACATCAAGTATTTTTGTAAAAGCTTGTCTTTTTTTTCTTCAAGAATTTTTTTATCTAACCAAAAGAAAATTAATCCGCCAATAAAATTAGCAAGAATAACTCCTTCAATTCCACTAAAAATTGAAAGAATAGAAGCAATAAGAGGAGTAGAAAGTTGCCATCTTCCTAAGTAAAGAAGATATTTCACAATGAATTTGTGAATCATACTATAATATCGTTTATGAGTATTTAATTGTTTTCTTGATTTTTAATTAAAGAAATTAAAAGTTTATGAACAATTGTTTTCCCTTCTGTTTCTGGATGAAAAGAACCAATAATCACCCGTCCTTGCTTTACTAACACTGGATTTTTTTCAAATTTAGCAAGAATTTCTACTTTTTTACCTATTTTTTTTATTACTGGCGCACGAATAAAAACGCCATTTATTTTTTCATTTTTTATATGCACTTCTGCTTCAAAAGACTCAGTTTGTCTACCATAAGCATTTCTTTCAATAACAACATCAATTAATCCAAGAGGAGTAAATTCTTTTTCATTAATAACTTTTTTTGCAGCAACAATTGCCCCTGCACAAGTGCCATAAAAAGGCATTCCCTTAGAAACTCTTTTTTTAATTTCCTTACCTAACTTCGAAATTGTGAGAAGTTTTCCAATGGTGGTTGATTCGCCCCCAGGAATAATTAAAGCAGAACATTTATCTAAATCAAATTTAGTTTTAACTTCCAATGCATTTATTTTCATTAACTCAAGAACTTTAATGTGCTCTGCAAAATCACCTTGCAAAGCAAGAACTCCAACTACGACCATTTTCTTTTACACCTTAAATTAACTTACCAACCACGGTCTTGAAGTCTTGTTTCAAGTTTTGAAATTTCTAAACCTTTCATTGGTTCCCCAAGATTTGTTGAAACTTTAGCAAGAAGTTTAGCGTCTTTAAAATGAGTTGTTGCTTGAACAATTGCTTTTGCTACTTTTGAAGGAGTTGATGATTTAAAAATTCCTGAACCAACGAATACTCCATCAACACCCAATTGCATCATTAAAGAAGCATCTGCAGGAGTCGCTATTCCGCCTGCCGCAAAATTAACTACTGGCAATCTACCAAGTTTTGCAGTTTGTTTAAGTAAACTAATTGGAACTCTATACTCAGAAGCTTTTGCTTCAATTTTTTCATCAGGAAGATATTTTGCTTCTTCAATTTGTTCTGAAATAGTTCTTGCATGCCTTACTGCTTCAACAATGTTTCCAGTTCCGGCTTCCCCTTTAGTTCTAATCATTGCAGCGCCTTCATTAATTCGTCTTAATGCTTCACCAAGATTTCTTGCACCGCATACAAAAGGAATATCGAACTTTTTTTTATCAATGTGAAACTTTTCATCCGCCGGAGTCAAAACTTCTGATTCGTCAATAAAGTCCACTCCGAGTTCTTGAATTATTTGAGCCTCTGCAAAATGGCCAATTCTTACTTTAGCCATTACAGGAATAGAAACTGTTTTTATAATTTCTGTAATCATACTGGGGTTAGACATTCTTGCCACGCCACCATCAGCCCTAATATCCGCAGGAACTCTTTCAAGTGCCATTACTGCACAAGCACCTGCTTTTTCAGCAATTTTTGCTTGTTTAGCATTTACAACGTCCATTATAACGCCGCCTTTAAGCATTTCTGCAAAACCTGTTTTTAATTTTCTAGTACCTTTCAAAATTTTTTTAGCATTTTTAACCATAATAACCACAATAATATAAACAAGGAATACTAATTAAAACATACCCCAAGAAAATACTTACTATGCTTTCAACAGTTTTAAAGCAAGAATTAGAACACTACTTAAAACAAGATTTAGGCAAAAAAGATGTTACCACTGCCCTTGTTAATGAAAAAAATTGTACTGCTGAAATAAAAGCAAACGAAACTTGTATTATTGCAGGAATTGAAGAAATTAGTTACTTGTTCAAATCAAGAAAATTAAAAATTAAAACACACGTAAAAAATGGGGGCCAGGTAAAAAAGAATAGTAAAATAATTACTATTAAAGGAAGCAATAAAAAAATTCTTACATTGGAAAGAATTTGTTTGAACATAATTGGGCGAATGTCTGGAGTTGCAACCATAACAAAAAAAGCAGTTCAAAAATCAAAAACAAAAATTGCACTTACAAGAAAAACAATTCCTGGATTTCAATTACTTGATAAAAAAGCGGGAGTAATTGCTGGAGCATTACCTCATAGAAAAAATTTAGAAGAAATGATTCTACTAAAAGAAAACCACTTACTATTTTTCGAGGACATTAGAACTGCAATTAAAAAAGCAAAAAAAACAAGAAAAAAAGTAGAAGTTGAAACAGAAAACGAAAAACAAAGTCTTCTTGCAAGTGAAGAAAAACCAAACATTATAATGCTTGATAATTTTTCTCCAAAAAAAGCAAAAGAAACAATAAAAAAATTAAGAAAAAAAGGATTTAATGGACAAATAGAATTAAGCGGAGGAATAACTCTAAAAAACATTTCAAAGTATAGTAATGCAGGCGCCGATTTTATTTCAATGGGTGAATTAACAAAAAAAGCAAAAATAATTGATTTTAGTATGAAGGTGACAAAATGAAACAAGGACTAAAAAGGGGTTTGTTTGTTGGGCGGTTCCAACCATATCACTTAGGACACCATAATGCAATTATTTCAGCATTAAAAGAAATGGATGAAGTACTAATTGTGGTTGGTTCAGCAAAACAAAGCCACAGCATGAAGAACCCATTTACTTGTGGGGAAAGAATTGAAATGATTTCCGAATCACTTAAACAAGCAAATGTTTACGCAAAATGTTTTATTGTTCCAATAGAAGATATGAATGAAAATGCAATGTGGGTTTCTAAAGTAATTAGTTACTCCCCAAAATTTAGTGAAGTATACACAAACAATCCATTAGTAAAACAATTATTTGAAGGTAGAGGATTAAAAGTAAACAAAATGATTTCTAACGAAAAACACATTGATGGAAAAATAATTAGAAAAAAAATGACTACTGGAGAAAATTGGAAAGAATTTGTCCCAAAAGTAGTTGCAGAATACCTTGAAAAAATAAATGCAATTGAAAGACTTGAAGCAATACTTACAAACGAAGAAAAACAGTGAAAAAAAATGAAAATTGGTTTAATTGGAGCAGGAGCAATTGGAGGATACCTTCAAAAAAAAATTAATGAAGATTCTTCACTTGAATTAATTGGAATACTTGATATTGATAAAGAAAAAACAACAGTTACTTCTATTGAAGAATTACTTGAAAAAGAACCCGACTTAGTAGTGGAAGCAGCCGGAGGAAAAGCAGTAGAAGAATTTTATGAAAAAATTCTTTCAAAAACAAATTTTTTAATTATGAGCTCTTCAGCTCTTGCAAAAAAAGAATTATATGAATTAATTAAAAAAATTTGCGAAAAAAATAATACTAAATTATTCATTCCGACAGGCGCAATAATTGGAATGGATGGTATTTCCGCAGTAAAAGAAATTCTTGAAGAAATTGAAATTGAAACAAGAAAAAATCCAAAAGGATTTGGAAGAGAAGATACAACAGAAAATATTCTTTTTGAAGGGAAAGCAAGAGAAGCATGTAAATTATATCCAAAAAATGTTAATGTTTCAGCAACACTTTCACTTAATGGAATTGGGTTTGAAAAAACAAAAGTAAAAATTATAAGTGATCCAAAAGTACAAGCTAATACTCACACAATAACTGCTAAAGGAGAATTTGGCAAATTCACAATTAAAGTAGAAGGAAAACCTTCAAAGAATCCAAAAACAAGTTCACTTGCAGGAGTAAGTGCATTTGACACAATTAAAAAAATTCAAAATGGATTAGCAATAATAAATTAAATTATAAAATAAATTATTTTCCCACTTCAATCATTCTAACCAAACAAGTTCTTGCTTTATCCATTGCTTCTTTTGGAAGATTAATTTCAAACTTTTCTTCTTTTAATGCAGTAAGCGTATTTTCAAGAGAAATTTTTTTCATATAAGGACAAATATTACAAGGCCTAACAAAATGTTTTTCAGGAAACATTGTTATAACCAAATCACTCATACCACATTCAGTTACAAGCAAAAAATTCTTATCATTGCTTTGTTTAAGATACTTTAACATGTCCCCAGTTCCACCCGCTAAATCACTCAAAGCAATAACTTCAGGCTTACACTCAAGATGAGCAAGAACTTTTAAATCAGAATACTCAGCTTTATGTTTTTTTATTTGTTCAGGAGTAAAAGTTTCATGAACAACACACTTAGCTGACCACGAATGAATTTTTTTATTTGTTTTTTCTTGTAAATTCATTGCCATGAACCTATCAGGAATAAAAATAACTTCATCCTGAGGAATTGATTCAACAACTTTTAATGCATTTGCAGAAGTACAACAAACATCAGACTCTGCTTTTACTTCAGCAGTAGTATTAACATAACAAACAACGCCTGCATTAGGAAATTTTTTTCTTAATTCGATTACATTCTTAGCAGTTATACCATCAGCAAGAGAACAACCAGCTTCAAGAGAAGGAACCACAACTTTTTTTTCAGGGCTTAAAATTTTAGCAGTTTCTGCCATGAAAGTTACTCCGCAAAAAATAATTAAATCAGCTTTTGTTTTTTGAGCTTCAACACTAAGCCCATAACTATCCCCATTAAAATCAGAAACTCCCAGAATAATTTCAGGCAATTGATAATTATGTGCAAGAATAATCGCATTTTTTTCTTTTTTTAATTTATTAATTTCTAAAGTAACCTTAGCAAACGCAAGACATTCATCTTTAGAATAATCCAAAAGCTTCATTTTTTCAAAAAGCCGTTCTGCTTCAATATTCAATTCTTCACTAGTAAATTTACACATGCAAATAAACTTGACTTAAAGAAACTTAAAAGGTTTTTGGTATGAAAAAGGAGAATTCACTCTCCTTTTTATGTAGGCCACTTAAATTTTATTTCTGTTTTTTCCTTAGGAGGAACCCATTCGGTTTTGTTTGCATACAAATAACAAAACACCGTACTAATTCCCACTATCCCTAATGAACTTGCAACAATTAACAAAGTATTTCCAATAATGTTCCCATATACAAATAAAGGAATTCCAATTATGAAGGAAATTGTTACTCCCCAAAAAACTCCTTTTGCACTTAATTTATTCCAATAAAGACTCAATATTGTTGGAACTAAAACTGATGCCGCAATTGTATTGAAAATCCACCATAATTGAGCTAATCCAAAACCTTCAATATTTATGGCTAAAAATCCTACAAGCAAACCTGCGATAGTAAAACCAACCATTGATAATCTTGCAGTTTTAATTGCTTTTTTATCATTAGTCTCGTTTTTCCAATCTACTGTATAAAGCGACGCTCCAGCAAGTAATCCAGAATCAAGAGTAGAACTTAATCCCGCAAGAAGCATTACTACAAAAATTAAAAGTATAACTGGAGATAATAAATTTGCTACAGCTACAACTCCAATCATTGACGCATCAACTCCCACAGGCAAAGAAATTCCAAGCGCTGGATTTGCTGCTAAAAATCCTAAAGTGGATAAAGCAATTGGAATTATTCCAAAAAGCAAAGCTCCTACTACAAATGATTTTTTCAAATCATTCTTTTTAATAGCAAAACTTCTTTGCCAATATTGTTGATCAGAAACTGCCCCAGCAATTAATCCAATTGAAGTAACAATTCCATAAGAAAATGCTACCATAGGGTCAAATATATTAGTGTTATTTGCTAAACCCCCAAGATTCATCGCGGTTATTCCTCCCGCACTACCTAACGCCAAAGGCACAACAATGAGGAGACCTAAAAAAAGAACTCCCAATTGAACATAATCAGTAATCATTGATGCTTTCAATCCAGAAATTAATGAATAAGAAAGACCAATTATTCCCAGAAGAACCATAGAAATTTCTAAAGGAATTCCAGTAATTATTGAAACCAAGTTTCCTCCAACAAATAATTGAACAGCAACAGCCATTAATTGGTAAAGAAAAAATGGAAACATATAAACTTTATGAACTTTTTCATCAGCTAATCTATATTTAATCCATTGAGGTAAAGTGTATCCTTCAGGAAGAAGTTCTCTAATTTTTGGCGCAAGAAAATAAAATAAAGCAAGCGCGATTATGTTTGGAAAAGTAAACCAAAATAATCCAGGCAAACCCATTTCATAAGAAACTTGCACAGAAATAAATAATGCAGGAGCCCAAAGCCAAGAAGCGGCTATGCTTGGCGCACCAATTAGCCAAGAAATTTTTCTTCCAGCTACAAGAAACCCTTCTTCAGTTTTACTATTTTTTCTTGTAAAAAACCAAGTAATTAATAGCATTGCTACTCCAAAAAGAGCAAGTAATGCATACCCTTCAAATTCGCTTACAAATACCATTATCGATCCCTCCAACCCCATTTTCCAGACTGATGTTTAAGCTTAATTATCAGCTAGAATTGCTTAATCTAACTCCGTAATGTAACGAAGTTACTTGTATATACTTAACGCAGAGGATGTTAATGAACCTTAGTGGTGACAAACACCACCATTTAAATATGAGTTTTTACACTAATATTTAATGGATTTAAGCATTCTGGAAGAAATCGGTTTGAGCCCTAATGAAGCCAAACTTTACACTAGCCTTATTGAAAAAGGAACTTGCTCAATTAACACCTTATCAATTGAAGCTAATGTACACCGAAGAAATGTTTATGACTCCATTGATAAACTAATAAAAAAAGGCCTTGCTACTGAAGAATTTATTTCGGGAATAAGACACGTAAAGGCAATTAATCCTTCAAGATTAATTGATATTGTCAAAGAAAAAGAGGAAAAAGTTAATTCAATTTTGCCTTCTTTACAGCAACGATTTAATGAAAAAGCAGAACACGAAGAAGCTGTTGTGTATAAAGGAATTGAGGGTTTCAAAAATTATTTAAAAGATATTCTTAAAGAAAATAAACCTGTTTACTTTATTGGCGCAAAAGCATTTTGGTTAGATGAAAGATTAAAATATTTTGTTCCGCAGTTTGAAATGCAGAGAATAAAACAAGGAATAACTTTCAAACACATTTATGACCATGAAGTAAAATCAATTTCGCCAGATATACTTAAATTAAAAAAGAATGAATACAAATTCTTTCCTCCGGAATATTCCTCCAGCGTAGCAATTGACATTTTTGGAGACCATGTTACTACTTTTTATGGAGTCACTCCAGGGAAACTCCCAAAAGAACCTATTCAATTCACAGTTGTTTCTAAACAAATCGCAGACGGGTATAGAAAATACTTCGATTTTATGTGGAAAAATCTTGGAAAAACAAGAAAAAGTAAATAATCCTAAAAATCAAATGTTTTTTATTAAAATCTACACTAATTACTTTTGCGAACAGAGATGAGAGAAATATGATTAAGTTAGATAAAGCCAAAACAGAAATTGAAAAAGGAATTCTTAATCAAGACATGATTATTCTCGTGGGGGATTGTTTTGTTGATTATTTAGGAAGAGCCACTTCTAAATTAACCAAAGGAAAAAGACTTGTTTTAATTAAAGGCGATGGCTCCATTGCAATTCATCAAAATAGATTAGTTAAACCAACAAATTATATGGTCAACACTAGAATAGGATGCGAATTAAATGAAGGCGCTTTAATTGTAAAAGCGCATAAACAAAAACCAGCAGAAAAACTTACTATTTCTTTTGAAAACATTCATGACCTTAAGCGTTATGAAATAGAAGCCACTAATGATTTGAGACTTTCAGGAAGTGAAAAAGATTTAAACGAAATTTTAATGCAAGACTTATCAATGATTGAACCAGGATTAAAAGCGATAAACCAACAACAATGTTTTCGTAAAGGAATATGTGATATCATAGCCGAAGACAAAAATGGGAACTTAGTAATAATTGAACTTAAACGAAGACAAGCAGATTTCGCAGGAGTAACTCAATTACAGCGTTATATGCTTCAGGTTGAAAAACTTAAAAATATTAAAACCAGGGGAATTTTGTTAGCACCAAGCATAAGAAAAAATGCTTTAGAATTACTTGAAGAATTAGGTCTTGAATTCGCAAAACTTGATTTTGAATTAACTCCAAACGACAAGCAAAAAGCAAAAATTAAAGGACTTGAAAGTAAACAACAAACAATAATGGAACACTTAAAAAAATAAAAAAATTAAATTTACTTATTTCTATTCCACGAAATAAAAAAAATTATTTTATTACTCTAACTAACTTTATTTTTGGACCATCCATATTTAACACAATAAACTTTACTCCGCAGATAATTGTTTCATCTTTTTCTTGAGGAACTCTATCCAATGCTCCAATGACTAGTCCAGCCACAGTATCAAATTCTTTAGACTTAAAAGAAATCCTTAAAGCTTTACTTAACCTATCTAAAGGAACAGTTCCTTCAACAACAAATTCTTTAGAATTTATTTTTTTAATTCTTGGCTCGACATCGGTTTCATCAAGAATCTCTCCAACAATTTCTTCAAGAATATCTTCAATAGTAACCAAACCGATTGTTCCGCCATATTCATCAACAACAATAGCTAAATGAGTTTTTTTTCTTTGAAATTCTTTTAAAAGTTTATCAATTTTTTTACTGCCATACACATAAATCGGTTGACGCATTATTTTGTCAACAACAATATTAGGCTTATTTTTTAATTTCGGGCCAAAAAAATCTCTCGCATGAAAAACACCAATTATTTCATCTAAATCTTCTTTAAATACAGGAATTCTTGAATGCTCTTGTAAAATTTTAGAATCTATACTTTTTATTTTTGTTCCAGATTCAATTCCAACCATTTCAGAACGATAGGTCATAATGTCTTCAACAGTAATATCATTTAATCTAAAAATTCTATGAATCATTTCTTTTTCATTTTTTTCAATCGCCCCTTCTTCTGCTCCAAGAGAAATAACTGTTTTTACTTCATCCTCAGTAAGAGCTTCTTCCCCTGAACCTGCCCCAAAAAGTGAAAGAAATACTTTTGTTATTTTATTAAGAACAAATAAAAGAGGAATAAAAATTGTTGAAAGAATTTTTATAATTGGAGCAACTGTAAGTGCAATTGCTTCATTGTGTTTTAATGCAAGCGATTTTGGAGTAATTTCTCCAAAAACAAGAATTACTAAAGTAACTACTCCTGTAGCAATAGCAATACCATAGCCAGAAGGAAAAAATTCAAGAGCAATAGCAGTTGCAAGTGAAGCAGATGCCACATTAACTAAATTATTCCCAATAAGAATAGTATTCAAAAGATTTTGAGGATTCTCTTTTAGTTCTTTTAAAACTTGAGCATTTGGTTTATTAGTTGAAATTAATTTTTTTAATTTTAATTTACTAATAGAAAAAATAGCTAACTCTGCAGAGGAAAAAAATCCAGATAAAATAATTAATACCGTAAGAATGACTAAATTTAATTCAAATGAAACCATTAAAATAACACCAAATCAAAAAAAATAAGTCTTTTGTAATTAAAAAACCTTCTTCTTTAACTTCTTTTTAGTTCTTGTAAAAAAATCGCATTATCTCCAAGTTTTTCTTCAATTCTTAACAATTGATTATACTTTGCAATTCTTTCACTTCTCGCAGTAGCTCCAAACTTACTTTGACCAGTCCCTAAACCAACAACCAAATCAGCAATAAATGAATCTTCGGTTTCACCAGAACGATGAGAAACAACAACACTCCAATTATTTTTAATAGCAAGATTTGCAGCATTAATTGATTCGGTTACTGTTCCAATTTGATTAACTTTAAGCAATAAAGAATTACAAGCTTTTTTTTCTAATGCTGTTTTAATCCTATCGACATTAGTAACAAGCAAATCATCACCAACTATTTGAATTTTTGAACCTAATTTTGAAGTTAAGGTTTGCCAAGATTCCCAATCATCTTCAGCCATACCATCTTCAATCGAAATAATATCAAACTTTTCAACCAATTCCGCGTAAAAATCAGTTAATTCTCCGCCAGAAAAAGACTTATCTCCAATAGAATAAACTCCGTTTTTATAAAACTCTGAACTTGCAGAATCAAGAGCGATTTTTATTTTTCCAGAATACCCTGCTTCATCAACTGCTTTAAGCATTAACTCAAGTCTATCCTCAACATTATTCATTGGAGGAACAAATCCACCTTCGTCTCCCAGAAGAGTTGCAGAAGCTCCAAACTTTTTCTTTAACAATTTTTTAAGAGTATGATAAGTTTCGGTTCCTGCTCTAATTGCTTCGTGGTAAGAATTAAATTTAATAGGCATTAACATGTGTTCTTGAATATCTGCTTCTTTTCCGGCATGCTTCCCGCCATTCAAAACATTTAATTGGGAAACAGGCAAAATAAACTTTTTATTACCTGAAAGTTCTGCAATATATTCATATAATTCTAAGTTCTTTTCACTCGCCATTGCACGAGTAAAAGCCATTGAAACTCCAAGAATTGCATTAGCACCAAGTTTAGATTTATTCTCAGTTCCATCAAGCGCAATTAAAAAATCATCAAGCTCGCGTTGTGAAGAAAAATCTTTCCCTTTAATCGCAGAAGCAATTTCAGAATTAGCATGCTTAACTGCATTCAAAACTCCTTTACCGAGATACGCTTTTTCTCCATCTCTCATCTCAAGAGCTTCGTGTACTCCAGTAGACGCGCCACTTGGCACAATCGAAGTAAAAATTCCTTTATTGGTTTTGAGTTCTGCCTCAACAGTAGGGTTACCCCTAGAATCAAGAACTTGTCTGGCTAAAATTTTTTCAACAATCATAAAAATCAATACAATAAGGAAAGAAAAACTAATAAAACACACGGAAAAAAAGAAGTAACCTATTTTAGAAATTACTTATTTAAAACACTTTTTTTAACAAGCGAATCGATCTTTGTTCCTTCAAATAACTCAAGTTTTAATTTGTTAAAAATATAAGTCTCTAAAAAGCGAGTATCCAGCTTAGGAAATTTTCCTAAAATAATTTTTTTAAAAGCACTTTCTTTAAAAGCGATATAATTTAATCCATTAATTTTTTCAGGAATCAAATTATTTCGTTCAGAAAGATTTTTTTCCACCAAGAAAAAATCAACTTTAGAAAATTTAATAGAATAAAACGCATCAAACCAAATATCATGGCAAATAAGAACAGTATTTTCTTTAGTAATTTTATTTTCTTTTAAAAGATTCATTAAAACAGTTTGTTTGAAAAATTTGTCATCAAAAAATGGGTCCTTTTCAAGTTGCGCAAGATGTCTTTCTTTATCCAGTTCTTCTTTTGATTCAACATACTCTTTATTAACATGAAAAATGTTTTCCTTTTTAAAAAAATTTTCAAGCGAATGAGATTTAATTTTTTCTTCCGCTTTTTCTTCGTGTAACCCAGCAAGCAAAAACAACTCAACAAAACCTTCCTTTTCAAGATTTTGCATAAACGAAAGCAAATCAATTACTTCATTTTCAGTAATTTTCTTAGTACCTTCTTTAAACAAAAGAATATCATCTAAACAAAAGAAAAAATTCTTCTTAACCACATTATTTTTTGTTAATTTCATAAACTACTATTAGTAGAAAAGGTTTAAAATCGGGAAACAGAAACAACTATATAAAACTTACCCAATATAATTAATTGAAGAGTGCTGAATACAAATGACTATTTTAAAAAGTAACAATCCAAAGTTAGCAAAAAAAATGAAATTCAAATATCTAACTGGATTTTTAATCACAAATTTATACCGACTACTTAGAGTCTTCCCAAATTCAGACCCTATAATGGGTTTTGTTTTGCCTTGTGCAAAAAATGAAAAATGGTGGAAAGCTCCACTATTCGCATTTGCAACAATATTTGTATTCGACATTTTCACAAGCGGAATTGGCGCATGGACATGGGCTACAGCATCAACATACGCTACAATAGCCTTTGCATTTCACTTTTACATGAAAAAACGAAAATCAAGTTTAATAACATTTATTTCAATTGGAACACTAGGAACATTAATATTTGATTTTTTAACAGGCCCGATAATGAGTACTTTTCTATTCAAACAACCATTTTTGGTTACTTTAGTTTTACAAATTCCATTCACAATAATGCATACTTTATCAGCAATCTTTGCAATTGTATTAATTACTCCTTTACTGGACCCTACTATTGCCAAAGAAGTAAGTGGGTATTATTCAACTTTTACTAATTCATTAAAAAATTGGAAACTACAACTATGAAAAAAATAATTTTTACAATATTTTTATTACTTGCAGTTGCGGGATGCACACAAGAAACAACAACCCAAGACCAGATTAGTTTCACTGCCCAAATTTATGATACAGAAAACACATTAGTACTGGAAAAAGAAATAACTACTACTGCAGGAGAAAACGCATTTGATGCTTTACAAGAAAACGATTTTCCATTCGAATACGAAGAAAGTACTTATGGAATATTTGTAACAAGAGTATCCGGAATCACTCCTGAAGAAGGAACATATGTAGCAATTTATGTTGATGATGAATACGCTTCAGTTGGATTAAGTGAACTTGAATTATACGACGAAATGAATTTAAAATTCAGAATTGAAGACTTTCCCGAATTTGAATAAAAATAAGAAATATAAAAAAAAATAAATTAAAACTTTTCATCCAACTAATAAAAATTTAAATGTGTATTTTTAAGAAAAACATAGGTAAATAATGTTTATATAAAACCTACACCCATAATTAATTGAGGAGTGATGAATATGAAAATGGCTATTTTTTCAGGAAGCAGTAATCCAGAGTTAGCAAAAAAAATTTCAAAATACTTAAAAAAACCACTTGGAAAAGTTGAATTAAAAAAGTTCGCCGATGGAGAAACTTATGTTAATTATTTAGAATCAATAAGAGGAAAAGATGTATACCTAATCCAAAGTACTTGCACTCCTGTAAATGACAATTTAATGGAATTACTAATTATGATTGACGCTGCAAAAAGAGCAGCAGCAGAAAGAATTACTTGCGTAATCCCCTATTACGGTTATGCAAAGCAAGAAAGAAAAGCAAGAGACCGAGAACCAATTACTGCAAAATTAGTAGCTGAATTATTACAATCTGCAGGAGCAAATGCGGTTTTAACAATGGATTTGCACGCAGACCCAATACAAGGATTCTTTGATATTAGAGCAGATTTCTTATACGCTTCAGGAGCATTAGTAAAATCAGTTTTAGAAAAGAAACTCAAAAATATTGTCGTTGTTTCTCCTGATGTAGGTTCATCAAGAAGAGCAAGAGCATACGCAAAAAGACTAAATGCAAGCCTTGCAATAATAGACAAAAGAAGACCAAAACAAAATCAAAGCGAAGTAATGCATTTAATTGGAGAAGTCAAAGGAAAAAATGCAATAATAATTGATGATGAAATAAACACGGGTGGAACAATTTGTAACGCTGCACAAGCAGTAATTGAACATGGTGCAAAAGAAGTATACGCATTAGTTTCTCACGCAGTATTTGCAGGAAACGCAATAGAAAAACTAGAAAAAAGCGCGTTCAAAGAAATAATTGTAACTGATAGTATTCCCGCTAAACGAAAAAGTAAAAAAATAAAAATAGTTTCAATTGCACCTCTACTTGGAGAAGCAATCATAACAATGAACCAAAACAAATCAATGTCCAAATTACTAAATCCCGCAAAGTGAACCTAAATGTCATGGTGGTCACGGTTACTTGGAGAAATACCTGAAGAAACAAAATATAAAAATACTAACCAGTACGCCATCAAAGACAATGGAAATACAATAAAAATTGAAAACTATTCTAAAGAATATCAAAGCAATGATGCAGCTCAACTATTCATAAATGCATTTGCTAAAAAATACGATTCTGATGCTGAAATTGGGTCATTAAAAGAAATTGATAAAAAAATTGAAGAATTTAACAAAAAACCCCTTAAAACAAACACAAACGAACTGAAAAAATTAAGTGCATACATTAGTTCTGGCGCAATGCTGATATTCCTATTTGTTTTTATAATTACTATTGTTTTTAGGGATAATAATTCAAATCCGGCAGGAATTTTATTTATTTTAATCATTATTTTTGGAATCATTGGTTCAATTAAAAATATTAAAAAAAATAAGTAATTTTTTCACGTAAATAACTTTACAACTAATCAAAGTTTTAGAAAAGCCTTTATATAAGAAAGCCCTCAATAAGAACTGAAACGGTTGAGAGAGAATCGTTGAAATATTAGAAACCAAATAACGATTGTTCGGGATTAGGCTCACTCTCGTAAAGAGTAACTCTTGCTAAGAGTTTTTTTGAAATCCCGAACTTTCTAATTAATAATTTTAAAAAACACTTATTTAGGCATTTTCCTAACAATTTCAAAAACAACTTATAAACCCCCATACTAAAACTAATTATGAAAAAATATTTGCTTTTAATTTCAATAACAATAATATTGACCTTAATTCAACTTTCATTTGCTTCAGCAACAATTTTTCATTAAAATAAGCAAAAAAAATAGGTTTTTATACACTTCAACCCCTAAGTTATGTTGAAACCAAGTGAAAAACAATAAGAAATATTAAAATCAATTTCTAAAAAAATTTTCAAGTAATTTCAAAAAAAAAGTAAATAGAGGTGATATAATGTTACAGTTCGATTACTGTAAAACTTGTCACGAAGTATTCGAAATAAAAAATAACTTCGGACTAAAAAAAGTTGTTTCCGGACAACACAAACAAAATTGTCAAGCATAATACTTTGACAATTTTTTAATTTTAAAAAAAAGGTAAACGGGCCCGACGAGATTCGAACTCGCGACCACCTGCTTAGAAGGCAGGTGCTCTATCCAGACTGAGCTACGAGCCCATTTCACCAATTATAGCAAAATACTCCATAATAGAATATTTACTCAAAAACTTTGGTTTCGATGAATTTAAAGACTTATCTCTTAAAGAATTTCTCCAAATAATCAAGTAAAAACAATTAAATAATAAACTGCAATATTACTATAGAGGTGGTTTTATTTGATAGAAATAATAGGCGTAGTATTGTTCTTAGGAATATGGGCAATAGCACTAATTTTTATTGCGGCAATATTTTTCATAAGAGTAATAATGCAATATGAAAGAGGAGTTAAGTTTACACTTGGAAAATACTCAGGAATAATGGAGCCAGGAGTAAATCTATTAATTCCAATTCTACAATCCTACCGAAAAGTAGATGTTAGAATAAAAACAGTAGATGTTCCAAAACAAGAAGTAATGACAAAAGATAATGTTCCAGTTAACATTAATGCAGTTATTTACTTCAAAATAGACAATCCAGTTAAAGCAGTTCTTGATATTCAAGACTATATTTTTGCAACATCTCAACTGGCACAAACTGCTTTAAGAGACATTGTTGGATCAGTATCTCTTGACACAGTACTAACAAAAAGAGAAGAAATAGGTTCAAAAATAAAAGAACTTGTTGACGCTGAAACTGATGCATGGGGAATTGATGTTACTGCAATAAAAATGCAAGACGTTGAATTACCAATGGATTTGAAAAGAGTAATGGCTAAACAAGCAGAAGCAGAAAGAGAAAAAAGAGCAGTAATAATTAAAGCAGAAGGAGAAGTAATAGCTTCAGTTAATCTTTCAAAAGCTGCAAAAACACTTTCTCTTGCTCCAGGAGCACTTCACCTAAGAACATTAAATACATTAAATGACTTAAGTTCTGATCAAAGTAATACAGTAGTTTTCGCTGTGCCTCTTGAAATACTAAAAGCATTTGATACTATAGGTAACTTCGGTAAAAAAAAATAAATAAATTAATTTTTTAATTGTAGAGCATTCCATAATACATTTGCTCTACAATTGCTTTATATTTTTGTTCTTGTTCTAAAAAACTTTCTAAAGGAGTAGCATAATAAACAACTCGTTCTCCAACTAAATTAGAAACAATAAATGGTAATTCATTTCCAAAAGAATACTTTCCACTAACAAGCCAAGGAACTTCTTTAGGTTCTGCTAAAAGACTTGAACCATACTCAAGAATTGCTACAAGTCGAGCATTACTAGACTTATTAATTTTTACAACTCCAAAATCACCAGAAAAAGGAATAGAATTACTTAAACCATAAGTAAATTTATGGTCAGAATCAATAGGTTCAATGTTACCTGTTTTTTCTCCAACCGCACAAGTAGTGAATTCGCAATGGTTTCCTTTATAATTAACTCCAAGAAATTCATCAAAAGAAACTTGTTTTCCTGTGTCTTTTCTTGCCCAAGGGCCAATAGGAGTATTTGCACCACCTTCAATTCTTTCACTTTCTAAAAGCAAAGAATCATTTTCACACAACTCTGTTCCTGCATCACCAGTCCAAACTAATCTACCTCCACGATTATAATACTCTTGAAATAGCTTTAGTTTACTTGAACAAATTTTTCTTGCATCAGTAACAATAATCAAATCATAATCATTAATATTTCCAGTTGAAAGACGACTAATATCCATTACTTTTACTTGAGTATTAACAATATCACGATTATTAAACAAAGAATAAAGTTTTTCATAATCCCCCATTCCGTCACCAGAATGCGCAATCAAAACATTAGGAGAACCGCCTTTTACTAAAGAATAATAAATATCACACCCACCAGGAACAATATTACAACCAACTACTCCAGTAAAAACCAAAATAAACAATAATACAATTAAAAGAATTGCAAGAGTAGCTAAATGAATAATTGACTTAGTTAATACTTCATCCATGAATAAATCAACCCAGTTAGAGTATAAATTATTATTGTCAAAGAAAATTTTGCTTAATTATACCCCAAAAAGACAGCAAATCTTAAAAGGTGAATTAGACCCAATTCTCAGTATAAGCGGGGTTACCCAAGCGGTCAACGGGAGCGGGTTGAGGGCCCGTGGCTTAGTGCCTTCGGGGGTTCGAATCCTCCACTCCGCATTTAGTCCTATCGAGCATAACGAGATGGACGCGTACCCCACAGCCGCAACTGTGGTTCTGGATCCTCCACTCCGCACTAAATAATCACTATTTTGTTAATTCTTCAATGCCCATTGCGTCCATTAACATTTGCTGCAAGTCGATTCCAATAAGACCTAATGCAAAATAGATTATGTTTTTTAAAATCATTAAAAAAATAATAAAAATTGAAACCAGGATTATTTTTTCAAGCCAATCAGGTAATTTTTTAGTAAAAGGTAAATATGTTTCTAACACCTGCTCTGAAATTTTCCACATTTTTCCACGTAAAAAAAACATTGCAATTAAATAAGCTCCAAAAATCAAAATCAATGGCAATGGAGTACCTACTAAATACATTATACTCAAAATAATCAAAGACCACACTATTCTAATTTCTTTTTTATTTTTTTTAAAAAAATCTTTTAATCCACTCATCCTTTTTTACAACTCTTTTTTTATTAGCTCAGCAATTTTTTCAAGTTCATTTGTTTCAACTTGGTTTGCCCTAAGAGAAAATTTAATTGAATCATTTTCAAAACGAGGAATTACATGAAAATGAATATGATTAACCAATTGCCCTGCAACTTTACCATTGTTTTGTAAAACATTAAACCCAGAAGCTTTTGTTGCTTTTAGTATTGCCTGAGCAATTTTTTTAACAGAAACAATTAATTGTTTTAATTCTTCCTCAGGAACATCAACTAATGTTTCATAATGTTTTTTTGGAATTACTAAAACATGCCCTTTAGAAGCAGGATTAATATCTAAAAAAGCAAAAGTGTTTCCATCCTCAAAAATTTTTTGAGAAGGAATTTCATTAGAAATTATTTTACAAAAAATACAATTTTCCCCCATTAACTCACCTCATGAATAATAGGGGATTTATAATATTTATTTCTTCACTATTTCTACTACTTTAATCCAAAACTCAAGTGTTTTTCCAGCTAAAGCATGAGTATTTTGAAATTCAATAACCGCAACACTGTCTTTTAATTCAACAATTTCGCCTTGTTGTCCAGTACTACTTCCTACTTTTGTTCCAACTTCAGGAGTTATTCCTTCTCCACTAATTTGTTCAATAGGAACTTCTACTTTAACGGTTGCTTCTCCATAAGCATCTTCAGGAGGAATAGTAACTGTTTTTTCGTCATTTACTTTCATCCCCATTACAGCTTTATCAAAACCCTTAATCATTTGTCCTGCTCCAGCAACAAATTCAAGTGGGCCTCTACCTTCACTTTTATCAAAAACTTCACCTGAATCAGGATGTTTTCCAATATATTCTACTTTTACTTTATCTCCATTTTCTACTACTTCCATTTCATCAACTCCTTCATTTTCATTATCTTCAATTTCAACTATGTCCTCTACAGGAGCAATGCATTGCCACCCTTTAGTGAAATCTACACCGCATGTTTCCTCAAATGTTTGATTTTCAGGAATTAAATCACACCTAGTGTATACGCAATCACAATCATTAGCTAATTCACATTCTTCTTCAGTTAAATATAATTTTACTTTTTCGTCATCGACGGTGGCATTGGTATCAATTGATTGTTTTAAACAACCAGAAGCAATCAAAAGTAATCCAAGTATTAAAACAAGTTTTTTCATAAAAATCAATTAAAATTCGTATACAAAAGAAATAAAAAGTAAAGTTTTTAATTTAAAAAAAAACTAATTATCCTTAAGTTATTTCTATTTTTTTATTAAAATTCACTTGATTTAGAAAATAATTAAACTCCGCATCATAGTACCCTGTTTTAATCGAAGTAGCAGGGACAATAAAATTAGTGCTTATTTCTACTACTGTATCAGTTGCAATAATATTTTCTTCTAAAAGCATTGCGCCATAATTCAAATTAATGTTTCCTATAGAAATCTTGAATTCGTCTCCTGGCCCGGAGAATTCGAAAACATATTCTTGTAATTGATATGCACTAAGTTTTCCCGAATCATTAACTGTATTACTAGCATTTTGATCTTGGTAATTTATGTTTACAGTTATTTCTCCTGCAGCATTCCAGTCCCACGGGGTTTTGTTTGTTCCTGAATCATTTATGTTCACATTAATGTCTATTTGATTAACATTAGTGTTTTGTTCAGAAGAAACAAATGCTATTTTGTTATTAGTATAATCATAATCTATTCTTATTTCGCCTACAAAAAACTCGGTTTTTCCATCTACTAATGCATTAAAATCAGTTACAAAATAGGTATTTTGTTTTAATGAATAATTTGAATCATAAAACTTTTGCAATGCTAAAAGTTGCTGATTAATATTTTTTTGAATCGGGATTTTTGTTTTGTATTTTATTATAGTGTGTGTTTCGTTTGAATCTAATGAGATATTTACTCCAAGAATTTTATTAATATCCATTACAATATCGTCATTAATCAAAATAGCTTTTTCAAAATAATTAATTCCAAAAATATCATTTTCATTACGATAATTTTTTTCTTGATAATAAGAAGTAATTGAAACAAGAGAAATTAGGATTATAAAAATGCTTATACTTAACACAAATCCTTTTTTCATGTTTCTTTCCTCCAAACATTTACTTCACCAATATAAAAATCAAGTTGATTAGAGGACTCTACTAAAATACTTCTCTTTGAAGATACTATTTCTTTAGTGCTTGTTTCACAATTATCTTTTACAACAAATAAAATAGGATTATTTATGTTTGTATCAGGATAAATAAATAAATCAGCACATACGCCGTAAGGTAATTTGTTTAAAACTTGCCTTAGTTCAACAGAATTGTTTTGAAGTATTGCTTGTTCAAGTTTTCCGCCTTTATCTAAAACACTTATTGTATCTCCGGCTATTTGTTTTAACCAAAGATTTTCTGTTTCTTGAGATTGGGCTTTTGACAAGTAAAAACTAACACTTGAAAAAAGAATTAATGCAATTCCTACTGCCATAAGCGCATCAAGAGTAATTACAAACCCTTTATTTTTCATTCCCACACCTTAAATTTTACAAACACTTCATTTTCGCCTAATAAACCTATTCTTTGTATTGAAGACACTTCAGTTTCACTACCTGGGATTGAACCAAATTCATTGTAAACAGTACCATTAAAATCGATTATGGAAATATACAAATCATATCTTGACAAGCCTAAAATATTTTTAACTTCAAGGTAATTAGTTGAATTTAATTCAATAAGCTTCAAAAGTTTAGAATTAGAAATAATATTTTTACTATTCACAAACCCAATAGAATTAATATCCTCCATAGTAAGATTTTGCCAATTTTTTGGTTCGCCTGCAGTGGACATTAAAGAATTCACTGCATGAAAACATGCTTCATCTCTTGCATTTACTTTTTCTTTTAATTCAAGATTATTCGTAATTACACTACCAAAAGTAATTGCAGTAACTAAAATAAATAAAAATATTGCAGATGCAAAAATAAAATCAATTGTAAAAATTTGACCTTTTTCATACATTTGAAACCACTATTCTTCCAAATTGATTTTCAATATTCAATAATCCTTCAACACCCACAAAATCACTAGTGTTTTGTGTTATCAAAGGCGCATCAGTATAAAATTCGCCATACTCTACTCTAACGGAATTTCCTTTCACTGCTAAAATATATTCAAACCCGAATTTACTTTGTACATTCAATTCAATACTTGCGCCATTTCCACTATTATAAATTTCATTAATATTTCTTGCAAGTTGATTTGCAAGAAGTTTTGCTTCGAGTCTTTCCTGTGTAGTAATTAACTCAAAATTTTTTTCAGTATAAATGAAAAATGAAAATCCAAGAATAACCAAGCTTACAATTATTACTAATAAAAACTCTATTGAAATTTGTCCTTTCTTTTTCATAATAATCAGCTTCAAGAGGTATAAGTTATTTCTACTCCAACTGCATCAAGGTACCATGAAGTATCAGACTTACCGGATTTTGTATATCTTCCGCCAGTCTTCAAATTAGCAAAGTCGCTCCATTGCCAAGAGCCTCCACCAGGTCTGTTGGATGTCGCATCATAGAATTCCCATTCTCCACTTGTCAAACCCATGAAGTCAACAGGAGTATTACCTGAGTCATATGTTTTTATAGTCAAATCATTGTACACAGTGAGGCCATAATTCAAAGTTATTGTATCATTACTAATTGCGCCCGGAATTTGATGACTCCAAATTATTCTGACTTGAGTTATTGTTCCACTTAATCCAGAAACATCAAATGTACTTCCTGCTAAGTAACCATTTTTAGTACTACCATATAAATTATCAGGTGCTCCTGTATTGTTTACTCCTGAAAGCGATACTGTTGCCCACCTGTAAATTGTTTGTGACCCACCTGCTATGTTTATTGTAAATGCTCTTGCTTCTCCACTTGTACCTTCGTTGAAATTTGAAGAATTATCAGTACAATTAACATCCCAAGTATAACTCCCATTTGCCATACCATTTTTAATAAATGTTTGAGTTATCCCCTCAGTTATTGTATTATCTGTTTGATCAATGCTACCATCTATTATAAGTGAACAAGATGCGATTCCTGATTCGGCATCAGTAACTGTGTACTCAAATGTCATATCTCCATCAGTATCAGTATATCCTGATGCAGGCGAGCTTAGCGATACAATTGGAGGATTCGTATCTGGAGTTGCTGTAACTGTAATTGAAAGCGATATAGAATCAGAATTTGTTCCTGTAGTATTTTCATCAGCACCGGTTATTGTTCCAGTGTACAAACTAGGACTAGTTCCGCC